>JACLAB010006782.1_pt1 | contig 14638 bp, 12 predicted proteins | sample 8027921 | NCBI WGS metagenome assembly JACLAB01 (sample SAMN15725117, study PRJNA655200) | protist metagenome | isolation source: fluorescence activated cell sorting (FACS) single amplified genomes of... | place: USA: West Boothbay Harbor, Gulf of Maine | collected 2000-07-19 | reverse complement strand
TGCGCGAAGCCGCGAAAGCGCGGTCGAAACGCCGTCAAGTGAGTTTATCTACCGCTATGGCCGAAGAAGAGCGGCAAGTGTCTTTGTTTCACAAGGATTGGACAGATGCACGCCAAGCCGCCGACGCCATCCTTTGCGACGCATCTGAAGAGTTCTCAACTGTTAGCGCCGTCAAGAAACGCGCCGAAGAGTGGAAACGCACGCATCCAAGTTCTTACAAGAATACGTACATGTCAATTTCTGCACCAAGCTTGTTTGCGCCGTTTGTGCGCATAGAACTAATCGGCTGGTCGCCGCTATACCCGCGTCAAGGCTTGTCCATTCCCACAGGGCTGGACTCGATGAAATGGCATGGCGATCTTTTCGATTACGGTCTCGCCGATGGCGCTGGCGCCGATTCAAGTGATGAAGATGGGAATTTGTTGCCAAATATCGTGCAGCATGTCGTTTTGCCTATTGTTTCTGAAGCCGTCGAGGAATGGTGGGATCCACGAGACGCGACGCAGACGCGAGCGTTGGCGGCATCTCTCAAGGATGTATTTGTGTACGTCGATCCAGCGACGAATGAAGAAGCAAAAGAAGTCGAAATTGCTGTGCAGCGCAAGCTCAAGCGATGCGCTGAGGAAGATTGCGTGGTACCGACGTATTTGCCAGTCGTCGCGCAGTGCGCGCCAGACGCAAAGCGCCACGCAGCCATTCGCTTCCAAACATCTCTCGACGTCATCCGAGGCGCACTCGAACTAGACGGTGTTCTAGATCGCGTGACGCTACAACGCATCGTATGCGACATCATCGTAGCTAAGCACATCGTGCCATACGTGCGCTTACAACTCGTCGATCCGAGCGTATGCGCCGCGACGATGCGCGCCCTCGTCGACGTCCTACCCAATGATTGGACGCGAACCGCCCCTCAGGGCATCCTTCCCTTGCGTGACATCGCGCAATCGCTGCAGCAGATTGCTAGCGCGTCGTCCAACGCAGACACCACCATGGCAGCCGATGCGACACACGTCCTCGCTCGCCTTTCGCCGTAAAAGTAGTTGTAAAACATAGCACCCAAATCGCATAACCTCAGAGACACACGCGAGGCGCGCGCTCATTCTCGCGCGATGCGCCATCTACGTGTGTTGTGCACTCGTGCGTGCGCGAGAGGCGCGTCGACGAGCGCGCGTGCGAGTCCTCGGCGGTGTAGTCGACGGATTCATCGAACGTCCGCCTTGCGTTCTGCGAAAGATTCAGACACCTTTGACGAAGACGACGACGACGACGACGACGACGACGACGACGACGACGCGCTGGTGTTTAAACAATCATCTCAGTCGGTTGGTTTTGCGCAGTTTGTCGACGCCAAATCTCTCGCGCGGGCGCTTCAAGCGCTCAGAAACGCCACGGATGTGCCCGCCGCGACGAAAGCCGCGGAATGGATTGACAAAGCCGCGGGTGACAGCGCGCGACGGATGGAAGCCGCGCAAGCGGCGGCAATGGCATTTATTGAGGCTCGCCAATCGATTCCGAGCGATGTCGCGAGGCAAGTGAGTGAGGCGTTGGCGAGTACGGCGGCGTCGCGAGGCGATATTGGTTGGTTGCGTTCGACTGCGACGACTATCGACGGAACGAAAGAGTTTGAGGAGATTTTAGCGCTCGTAGAAAGCAAAGGTGGTGGAAGTGTGTTGACGGATAAGTACGCTTACTTACTCGTGCCTGGGTTGTATGGAGGTTACTATCCGGGATATTACGACGACGTGCGCGACGCCTTTGCCGCGTATGGCGTCGAATGCCGCACATCTTCGCTCGTGGACGGCGAAGGCACGGTCGAGACCAACGCTGCAGCGGTCACTCGTGAAGTGGAGGAATATCACCGCGAAACGGGTAAGAAAATTATTCTTATTGGACATTCGAAAGGTGGTATTGATTGCGCCGCAGCGTTGGCCATGTACGACGACGCGATGCAAAATCGCGTCGTCGGCCTCATCGCTGTACAATGCCCGTACGGTGGCAGCCCAATAGCGACGGACTTACTGAGCGAACCTCTCGCCGCGCTCACGACGTCATTTCTCGAAGCGCTGCTTGGTGCACCTCGGGGCGACGGAGCGCGTTTATGCGCGCCAATCGCCGATTTGACATATGCTGCTCGACAAAAATTCCTCAAAAAGTTTCCGCTTCCCGAGCACTACGCCGTCGTGAGCTTTCACAGCGCCACAACGTCTCCCGCTGCGGGTTTATGGCCTGCTGCGTCGTACACGAAGAATAGATACGGAGAAGATAGCGATGGATTGGTTGCGCGTTGCGACGCCTCAATTCCAGGCGCCGTCGACGTGCGTCTTGAAAGCGAACAAGATCACGCAGACTGCGTCTTCCCAGCCAAACACGCCGCAGATTTATTCACCAGGCACGCCAAAGAACAAGCCGCGAACCTTTCAGCGCGCAAACTCGCGGGTTTCTCGCCAATCGAACGCACAGGACCGGCGATTCCACCCCCAGTCGGCGTCGCCATCGTTTCGGCGCAACGCGCGCTCGGCGACGCCCTTCCCGAACGCCTCAAATCTAGCCCACGTTCGGTGGATTACCACGAAGCCCTAGTCGGTGTACTCTTACGTCACCATCGCCGCGCCTAGCTCACGCGCACATCGCACCACACAGCGACACATTGTAGATTTAGTCACACAGAGTTGTCTTAGTTTGCCAAGACGCCCACAACGCATTGGCCATTCCACATTGATCGCCACGCATGTCGTCGCCCGCAAACTCTGGCGCCCTGGCGCACCTCACGCAGCGCCGCGCCAAGCTTGCCGCCGACCTCGCCGAGGTCGAGCGCCAGGTGTACGACCTCGAAACCGCCTATCTCACCGACCATTCGGCGAACGGCAACGTCCTGAAGGGTTTCGAAGCGGCGTTGGCGCAGACGAAACAAAGCGCGACAAAGAAGGTGAAGCCGTTCAAAGTGGACGAACGCGGGTTTAGCGTGTCGAGCGCGACGTCGCAGGTGAACGATGAGATCGCGGCGGAGGCGGAGGCGGTGAGGACGACGGCGAGTGGGCGACTGGCGAAACCGCCGACGACGTTTCGAACGTAGACGAGCGAGATGATTCAGAAGCTTTATGTATCAAGGAAACGAATCATTTGAGTGTGTATTACTAGCGTATATGTGATTTAGTAGGTTTAGTAGGCTATAGCGTGTTCGTTGAAAATCAATACGCGTTTCAGCGAAATCAATCAAAATCAACGCGTCAATTCAGTCGTCATCAATGCGTCCTCGCTCTTCTGGACCGCACGTTTGACGTAGTTCTTAGAGCGAAATCAACTCTGCGGTGGAAGGCCCGAACATCGCAGCGCGGATCGCAGGTGTAGACCCTTCATACGCAATTCTCAACCGCGCATCGAGGGTGTTATCGCACAAAATCTTCCCCGACGCGTTCACAACCTCTACGCCGCCCGAACACGCCGGCGCCGCCGCGAGCGAGGACGTTTCATCCAACGCCACATTCACGCCAGGCAACGCCGCAGATGCGCGACGAATTGCGTCACGAACTACGCCCACGTCACTCTCGCGGCATCGCACGCGCACTGTGCTCTCATTAATCTTCTTTGCGCCCTGAACGATGAGCGTCTCGAGCAGTCCGCAATACGCCGCCGCGTTTGAGCTCGTGCCCGCTAAACTCTCTCTCGCTTCATCCAACACCGATTGCACCGCAGCTTCGCGCGCCGCGAGAACCTTCAAACGCATCGCATTCCGCGACGTCGAAGCCTCAATCTTCTTTGCCGTGTCCACGGAGAGTTCTTTGCGTTCGTATTCTTTTGCGATTTTGATCTTCTCGCCATCCACCATGGAGAGCTTTTCAATGTTAAATTCCTCCTCAGTGGCTATGGCGATCTCACGCGCCTTCTCGCTCGCTTCTTGTTTGATGAATTGAACCATCTATGGTGCGCGTGCGCGAAAAGAGAACGGCGAGGGTGAGTACGAAGGTGATGTGGGCGCTGATGCCAAAGCGGCGATCTGTAAGCGAAAAACTTCTGACGACGATGTGGATAAAACGACGCGACGACCGCGAGCGAGCGAGCGCGTACCTGGTTTATTTGTTTGTCCACATCGGCTTGATTCATGGCGCGAGAGAACGAATGACGCGTCGTGTTGTGTCGCGAGGACTCGCGCTGCGGGTCGAAGGAGAGACGTCGAAAAGCACTAGTGTCGATATTTTAAAGATTGTGTCGCTACGCTAACGTGCGGTGACGCGAAGCTAATTCCTCGCTTGGTGTTTTAATTCCACACTTGGTCACCAAAGAATTTCAACGCCGGGACGCCTCTAATCTCCATGTCGAATAATGGAGCTTCGATGCGGTCGAGTGAGTTCAACCCGGCGTCTGCGTCGCACATTTCGAGCGCCCGCGCCTGATCTTTTTCCTTGATGCTGCAAAAGTTCACCGCAGCCTGGGCCGCCTTTAATGCTCGCGCGTTCGCTGCAGCGTACGTTTGAAATTGCTCGGCGTTCGGCGAACTGGACATGGCAGCCGTGATGGCGTCTTGCGCGTCTCTCGCTTCAGCGGCGGCGGCTTTAAAATCATCCACATTCACCTTTAAAAGCTGATTCACCACTAATCGCGAGCACGGGACGTCTTCTTCGCGTAAACTGGCTAGTAATCGTCCAGATTCGCTCACTCCGAGCACCGTGGGGATGGTAACGATAATGAATTCTGTCGTTTGCTTGTTGCGGAACAGTTGACGCACCTCTTGCACTTGCGCCTTCAAAAGCTCCATCTTCGCCACGGCGTCGTCTTGCTTATCTTCACCCACGCCAAAAATGCCTTTCACCGCATCACCCGCGGACGTGAGCTTTTGTCGTAACCGCACAATTTTCCCAATCGACGCGTCTAAAAAGTCAGGTAAGGATAATAATCGCAACGTGTGCCCAGTGGGCGCGGTGTCAAACACGATGCGCGTAAACTTGCTAAATTTTTCATCCTTGGTAAACTGAATCACCTTGGCGATCGCGATGGCTTCATCCAACCCAGGCGGTGGTGTATCCAACAGCTCTCCGAGCTTCAAATCCGCAATGGAATCCGCGAACCCGCCCAAACCGACGCTCCCCAAGAATTGTTTCGCCCCGCCGCTCATATCGCTCTGCTTCGCAAACGCCGTAAACTCCTCCTTGGCGCTCTCGGGATCAATCTCCAACGCATACAACATCCCATCGGTATCACTCACCTCCACCGGTTTCCCCCCGCGCACGTTCTGCGCCAACGAATCCGACAACGAGTGCGCCGGGTCCGTGGACACCACCAGCGTCTTGTGCCCATTCGTCGCAAACTTCACCGCCAACGACGAACTCAACGACGTCTTACCCACCCCTCCTTTGCCACCAACCATAAAATACTTCCGTTCGCGTCCAGCGAGCATGGTATCGATCCCAGAAGACCCCACCGCGCGCGTCACGCCTCGCACGCCTCGACGTCCCGACGCCACCGATCGCCCGCTGACATCACCTTCCCCGCCGCGTCGCGCACGCGCCGCGCGCGTTCGCCCGCGTGCACTCGCGCGCATCGGTGCCGTCGTCATCGAACCCATCGCGTGCGTCGTCATCGTCGCCATTCGCCCGCGCCGTCGCGCACTGACGCGGTGTTTTGACGTCGGTAAACCAATGTCAAGTTGCGCAGGGGTTTCGCCACGACGTCGTCGCCCACGGCACTCGCGCGCGCGTCCATAGTCATCCGCACGCCGCAGTCATCCTCGCTCGACGCGAATTCGAACGACACGAATTCACGCGCACGTTTTCGAGCGCCCGCGTCGTCGTTCGCACCGTCGCATCGTCGACGAACGCACGCGAAAGCGCAGTCGCGAAAGACGGTTACGCATCATCGGCGCGGCGCATCGGCGATATATCGGCTCGCGCGACGAGCGGTGAACGATGCCCGCGTGCGCGAGCTGTGCGCGAGATAACGCATGCGTGTATTGCGTGCACGACGGTGCGTGATCGACGTCGATGACGACGGCACGAGACAAATGTGATGGGCCATCGCCCAGTCAGCACGCGCGCGATTTCGCGCGAAACGAATATCGACACCCAATCGCGGCATGCGACTGACGCACGCGCGCACCGCGGTCGCACATCACACAGAGGCTTTTCTATGCATCGCGTGCGACGCGCACGTGCACGGCGCCAACGCTGTACGTCGTTTCGATTGCGATTGTCGTTGATATCGTGTCGTGCGTATTTCCTCGTCAGCATGTGGATTTTGTCGCGCGACTGACGGCGCGTTGTTTTGTGCGTGAATAGCTCGCGGCGCGACACGAACGGATCACGATTGATGAATATTATTCGCGAGTGATGATGATTAATCATCAGACGAGCGGCAGCGGGGTGCGGGGGAAGTGTGCGTCGACGACGTCGTCGGGACTCGAGGCGGCGTCAGATGCGAGCGCGGCGTCGATCGATTCGTGGTTCGCGTGCGGGATCAGCGAAGGGGAGGAGGAGGAGGGAGAGAAGGATTACGTTGGTGGTGGCGCTCTTGGATATTGTCATAGTAATACTAATAGTGGTGATGATGCTCATGGCGTACAGACGAAGATGATGACGACGGTTGACGAAGACGACGATCCTCTGGCGTCCTTGTTGAATATGTCGCACGAGGAGTCGGCGTTTTTGCTCAACGGAGAAGGTGCGGCGTCAATATCAGCCGCGCTCGATGCGGTAGCGAATGAACTAAAAGCAATGAGTGCGAATGATGTCGCGGCCAAGGCATATGTGGCGCCTCACTCAAAGACGATTAAACCGTCGCCGCTCGGCAACGGCGTCCCGGCGTTGCAGCAGCAGCCGGCGCACGCGGCGTCGACGTCTTCGATACTACCACCGCCCGTAAAGTTTACCGCGGCGGCGGCGGTGTACACTGGAGGTCTACCACAACGCGTGGTTAGCAAGGAGCGACAGGCGCAGTTAGATCGCTACCGAGCCAAGCGCGAACGCCGTTTGGCGGGGATTAAAAACAAGGTGCGCTATGAGTGCAGAAAGACGCTCGCCGACGCTCGCCCACGCGTTGGCGGTCGTTTCGTCAAGATCAGCGCCGAAGAGAAGAGGTTGAAGTCGGTGCAATCGTGTCCTGATTTATCTGCTCTCACAGACATGCGGTCGTTGTCGTCTTCGGATGTGGACATGACGGATTCCGCCAAGGATTTAACCGCGCCGCCCGTCTTTGCGCGCCACAAAGACGACAAACTCATCGGACGGTTGTCGATGTCGAGCGACAACGACAACGTCGTCAGCACAAAATCCAAGAGAATGTCAGAAGACACTACACGACCGCGGTTGTCAAACAACGCCACGGACACGCTGCCTCGCCTATCGTCAAGCGACGTCTCCACCGAAGACGAACTCGGCGACTTCACATCCGTCAATCGAAGCAAGGAGTTTGGCTTACCCGTGTCTTCGACTGCCATGCGCGGGCTACAACGATCTTCCGAGCTTCGACATTGTCAAAGCGAAATTTGCCTCGCCGCATTGGTCGGCGTATAGGTGTACCATCATCACCCTTGTGTTTGTGTTTGTGTGTTTCAATACCGCCCCGCGCCCACGTCGAGCGCGGCGAGCCGAGAGTGTATCAACCGTTTTAATATACTTCTACCATACTATGTATTACAAAAACCACCACCACGAAACATCCACAGAGGTGTGTGTGTGTGTGATTCCTACGTCGAGCGTTTCGCGCGCACATCGCTCATGAAGTCTGCGTTTTGCGCCTTGCGCGCGGCTCGAAGCGCCTCCACGTCCCCGCGCAACGAATCCTCCATATCCGCGTTATACATAAACGCCGCCGCGCCCACACCCGCCGCAACCGCGTGCGTCCAAGGCTCTGTATGCGTGCGAAGAACATCATCACATCCAATCGTCAGTACGCGCGACGAAAACACACTGATCCTTCCGCGCTCCGTGTACCCTAGACACCGATCGTGCTCCACCAGCACCTCTCGATGCGCGCTCGACGCGTCGTGACGCTTCGCGACGACGACGCACGTGAAAATGCAGGAAGTTTTCGTAACCCATTCGCGAACGCCGCGCACCCGGCGCCCGTGAACGCGCCCAAGACGGCGTGAAACGCTGTAGCCACCATGCCGTGCCGTTTTGTGGCGAATTTTTCATGTGGCTCGTTCTGTGACGTAAAGAATGACAATGATGGCTAATAGTGGCTATGATTGATGCCCTAACGTTCGCGTACGTACGACGAGGATGTCTTTATCGCGCACACCGGCGAGAGCGAGGGAGACGGAGGCGTCGTCGAGGGTTGAGGGCGGGTATTGCGACGCGAGGACGTGACGTCGGGCGTCCATCCACGTCGACGAGACAGAGAGGAACGATTCGAGGTCACCTACGGTGTGTGACGGAAGAAATCGTCGTGGGCCTAGACGTGAGCCGTCGGGAAGGCGAAATGCGAGAGAGAGGCAGCCTTCGGTGTCTGCGGGTGGCTCATCTGGCGGAAGGCGCGTCGGCGTCGCGAGAGACGCGTCGACAGCGTCGGCTTCTTCAAAGCTTCGTTTGCCTGCGCTCATGCGTGCGCTACTGGCGTCACCTGTGCGCGCCTCGTCGGCACTGCCTGTTGAAGTTTTATTAGATTCATTCAAGCTCGCGGCGATCGCAGCGGCGAGTTCTGGGTCCTCCATCATATCATCGTCTAGGCCAGATGTTTCCAAACTCGCCGCGATGGCATCATCTCCTCCCTTCTCAGCGTCGACACCTAAACTCGCTGCAATTGCAGCATTTAAATCTGCATCTTCGTTACCCGGCATAACTCCGCCGTTCGCCGCGGCGAAGTCCCCCATGCTCGCTCGGAGCGCCGCTTGCAATTCCGCGTCCTCGCCGTCGCCGTCCCCGCCGCTCGACAAAACTTCACCTTGCGCGGCGCGATTCATCGCTCGATCAGCCGCCAAACGCGCGCGCCCATTTGCTTGCGCGCTTTCAGATTCACTCGTCGCCGCCATAGCCTCCTCTTCCGAAAACCAACGCCCATTCTCGCTCGTTTGTCCAGTCATGTCTGGCAGCGTCGTCGACGTCAAGTCGCGGACGATGAAAATCGAATACCCATCCACCTCGAGCTGTCGCAAAAAAGCGCTCAAATAAAACTCCCCAATGCGTTTCGGCGCCACGGCGAGTGAATTCAAATCCCACCACCACCCGGACCCGGGTATTTTCCTCAGCGCGAACCAGTGTCGTTCGAGGTTGCACACGAAAGCCATCTCTCGATTGGCATCCTCGCGCGCCGCACCCTCGTTCGGATGCGCCAACGAACTGAGCGTCAACCCGAACACGTCCAAGGCTTTGGATAGCACTTGAATGCTGAAATTTCCGCTCTCGTCGACGTTTTCGCTCGCGTTTGGGCGAGTTGAGCCACCGAGTAACGACCGCTCGGTGGCGTCGAGCTCAAGCCCAATCGCGGACAAGTCGGGGGCGGAAAAGTACGGGCCTTGGAGTAACGCATTGAGCGCGTGTACGCCGCAGAGCTGATCGCGTTGGCGCTCGTGGTAGATGAGGCGACTCGTCATGCGGCGAAGAATGGAGAGGTGTGTGGCGTGTTATTATTGCAAAAAAGAAAAGGCGCGTTTCATACGTATACATACGCTCACGCCTTGAGCTCGACCAAGTCCTTAGTGCCGAGCAATTCAAGACGTTCGAACGCTGAGGCAAAGTCTTTGAAGAATAAATCTTGACCGCCCTTCTTATCGGCGTATTTGTCGACGTAACGCTTGAATTTTGGGTCCTTGACGAGCGCGATGTCGCTCGTCAACATCATCAAGTTGCCGCTCGGGTCCTTGTACTGAAATTTCCCAGTCTCGAGATTGGGTTCCCATTTCAAGCCTTTGAGAAGGACAAAGTAGGAATTGTTGAACAACAGTGGGGTGCCAGTCCACGGTCCGACGTAGCCAGACGCGTCGGCGTGGCATCGACCGAGCGCGTGCGCGCCAGAGAGCGCGACGATGTCCTTGTCGTCGAAGCCCATGCGATAAAAGACGTCTCGCAAGCCCTTTTGCGTCTTGGGACCCGGGCCATCGCCCTTGTCCGCGGCAGGTAAGCGTCCATCTGGGGTCACCGCAGAAGGATCGAGCTCGTCCACGCGTCCGTAAGAAAACTTGAGCTTAGGTCCGCCCATTTCCTCGATGGCCACCACGCCGACGTACGCGATGAGATCCGCCCAGGAAATATCCGGGTGACGCTTCTTAATCGGTTCAAGCTTCTTCACCGCCTTATCGAGCCCAGCGTTACCACCGTGCGCGAGTTCTTCCTTAAACCGAATCGTACCACCGCCCGAACCGCCAGTGTTCGTCATTCGATCGTACGTCCCGGACGAGTGCCACGCCAAGCGCACCATCGTCGGCCCGAAATCCTTGTCGCGCGCCATGAGCTTCGTAATATCCACGCGAAGCGCCGCGAACGACGCCTCAGGGGTCTTCACCGCCGACGCTGGTTTTTTCACAGCCTTGGTCGTCGTCGTCGTCGTCGTCGTCCTCTTCGCCGGCTCGGAATCGACGCCAACCGCCGCGGCGCCCGCCTCCTCGCGCTTGGATTTCGGCACAAACTTCGCCTGCGCCGCACCCAGCGGACTCACCGGCACCGCCAACGCCATCAGCGCCATCAACGACTGACGACGACTCGGCGTCATCGCGTCCCAAACCCCCGTCGCGGCCTCATCCGCGCTCGCGCGCGCGCGAAGACACGACGCGCGACGATGCGGTCCCGGCTGCGGCGCGATCGATCGCGTGCGCGCGACGGCGCCCGACGGTGCGCGCGCCGTCGATGCCGTCGTCCAAAGCGGTGTGGTGAGCATTATTGTATCGTAGCGTGCGATGCGATGCGATGCGATGCGATGCGTGGCTGTCGCGGTGTGACGACGGTTCGAGTGAGGATTAATCCAGTTGAACGCGGTGACTGTCTGACGTGGCACCGCTTTTTGGAGCGCCCAACGGAGTCCTACGCGCGACAAGCTACGACGACTAGGTGTGATGGTCTATCTATGACGAGCTCTTTCGAGAGAGAATGATGATGTACGCGTGTTCTATGGGGGTAAGCCACCGCGACGACGAAGGAGCCGACGTTGTTCGGCGTCGTAAGCGGCGGAGCGAGCGGCGGCGCCCTCGGCGCGCAACGCGGCTTTGGTTTTGGGGAAGAAACCTGAAGGGGCGACGATTGGGATGCCGTCGGTGTTGTAATGGATTTGAACACCGCTTGCGTTGATGGTGGAGGAGACGCCATCGGTGGTGGTGGAGAGCGCACCGGGGGCGCCTGAGGCGGTGCCGGCGTCGCGCTTGGCTTTGAGGTTGGCGCGGGCGAGGGCGAGCGGCACCGGTCTCGCCGACGTCACCACGCGCTTGGCGTCGACGTCTATGGACTTTTCTTGTAAATTTTCCATAAACTTGTACGTTTTTGCATTTCTCGTCGGCCAGTCGTTGTTTGGAAATAACGCTCGGAGCCAGCAATCGCGGTTTTGCACGCGAATGTCCTCCGCTGAATCGAGCGGGGAGTCTTCGAGGTGCTTGACGGCGTCGAATCCGGCGCGAATGTGCGTCGACCATTCGTCGCGCACGTCGCGAATCAAGCTCTTCAGCGCCACCTTATCACGTTCGCCCATGGTTTTATCCAAATTTGTAGCGTAAACGTACGCCAAGTCTTTGGGCGTTTTCCCTCGAGACACCGGAAGTCCCTTTGAATAGGCGAGAATTTCCTCCAAATCATCCCCGTCGACGGCTGGGGAATACCCAAACAAGTAATCCAAAACCTTTTGAATCGGTCGTGGATGGAACTGCACCATGTAGAAACAATGCTTAACGATGCCTAGAATAGATTCGTCCCGCGGATCCGGCGTGGGCTCGTTCGCGGCGGCGTTCGCCCACATCGGAACCGCGCCGCTCGACGTCCCAGCCTCCATCGCCGCCGCTCGTAATCGCTCCTCCTTTGACACGCGCTCGTATTCTTCTTTCGGCGTCTCGAGTAAAAACCAAGGTTTATGTGGTTTCTCTCGCTCCTCCAACTCTCTCGCCGCCCTTACCGCGTCTCGTCCGCTCAATTGCGTCTCTTGAGCCCGACGTCGCGCCATCCGTAAATCCGCCTCGGCGCGTCTCGCCACCTCCTCCGTCATCCTCATCACAATCGCATCATGCAACCTCTTATCAAACACCGCGCGCTGAAACGCACTCTGTACCGAACCAGGCTCCAACCTCGACGCGCTCCGCCGCGACGCAACCGACGCCGCCGCCTCCGCCTTGGCGTCCAACGCCCGCGCCGTCGCCCGCGCCGTCATCGCCCGCACCGCCTCTCGATCAATAACCACCGCACCATCCCCCATCGTCATCGTCATCGACGTCACCCCAGCATCCCGCGCAACCTCACCGAGCGACACCGCGCGAAGCGCACACAAAACCGCCTCGTCGAGCCCGTGCGACGCCCCCGGAAGCTCTCGAACGAATGCCCGTGCATTCGCGTGCCTCCCATCGTCGTCGTCGTCGTCCTCGACCGCGAACGGGTCACCACCGTGGCGGTCGCGCGCGACTATCGCCCTCGCGTCGCCCTCGCGCACCGCCATCCATGCGCGCGCGCGTCGGCGAACACGAATGAATGGCGCGCACGTGGCAACCACCCGCGGCTCGCGCGGTGCTTGTGTCCCCTGTCGACGCCGCCAATGTATCAACCGTGCACGCGTGCACGCCACCAGCTGTATCACATCACGCGAGGGTTCGCGCACCTCTGGCGCGCGGCGCCGCACTGCGTGGCGTGGAGACGACGAGCGAGCGAGCGAGCGAGCGAGCGCTGAGGGGTGCGTTGTGCTGTGTGCTGTGTGCTGTGTGGTGCGCGCGAGCATGGATCACGACGGTGACGCGTCGGCGAAAGGGCGATTGACGGCGGATGTCATCACCAACGCCCCGCGCGCGTACGACCCCGCGGGCGAGTACGCGCTGGATTTGCGCGCGCGGCGCATCGGGGAGATTGAAAACTTGAGCGCGAGCCGCGATCAGTACGACGCGATCGACTTGAGTGCGAATGAGATTGTCAAGGTTGAGAATATACCGCCGTTGAAACGATTGAGGACGTTGTATTTGAGTAATAATAAGATTGCCAGGGTGAATGGGAAGGAGTTGGCGACGTCGTGTCCGTTTTTACGCAACGTGGTGCTGACGAATAACAAGTTGGGGAATTTAGCCGACGTGGATGGTTTAGGGGAATGTCCGCGGTTGACGATGCTGAGTTTGGTTGGGAATCCAGTGACGATGAAGGAAAATTACCGTTTGTATGTGATTTACAAGTGTAAGGCGTTGAAGACGCTTGATTTTCAACGCGTCAAGGCGAGCGAACGCGAGGCGGCGGCGAAGACGTTTGGGGCGGATGACGGCGCGGCGGCTCGAGCGAAGACGTTTACTCCGGGTGAAGCCTTACCCGAGGCGAAAGAGGACGTGGAAAAGGAGGAACAAGTCCCGAGTGGTCCTACGCCTGAGCAGCTACTCGCGCTCAAGGTGGCTATTGCGAATGCTGAGACGTTGGAGGAAGTGGCGAGACTCGAGCAGGCGCTCGCCAGCGGCGTGGTGCCAAAGGACTTAGCCATTTAGAACTCGTTTAGAACACACACAGTCACGCACACATGCACACACACGCACACTCGTGACGAGCAAGAGAAAGTAGAAGAGATGATGACGATGATGATGGACATGTAATTTGCTATTGAACACACACTAGTTTTGACTGCGCACCGCAAGCTAAAACGCTAAAAACGCCACGCGACGCGCGTCGAGTATGGACGACGCGCTGAAGACGCGCGCGAGCAAAGCCGAGCCGCAAAATTCTAAAGCTGCGTGGTGTCCGCGACGGAACACATAAACTGCTGAAGCACCTTTTGCTCATCGAGCTTCTGCGACATGAAGTGTTTGGCGATTTCGTGCACGAGGGCGCTCTTGTTGCCATCCACTTCGGGGTTGGGCGGCAACTCATACAACTTTTTGTACTTGAGCAACGTCGTCATCGTTAATCGTTCAAAGTTAGACTGGCAATTCGGTCTCGCATTTCTTCGTCTGTCTTGTAAACGCTTCATGGCCGCTGCCGCAGCTTGACTCGGTGGCCCGTTTCCGGGCACCCGCGTCGGTCGTCTCGACCGCGTGTTCTTGTCCTTGTCCTCGTCCTCGTCCTCGTCCTCGTCGTCGTCATTCTCTTCATCATCATCATCGTCTTCTTCACCATTCTCTACATCATCTTCATTACCATCCTCAGAATCGACCTCGTCCCCAGTCGGGTGTTCGAGCACCGTCAGCGCGTTACGTTGCAACCGCACCTCTTGCCCGTTTGACAGCGCCAACCAGTGCCAGCCGCCCAACCCCACGGCTTTCTTCACCACGCCCTTGAGCCCGATGAGTTTACCTTTGGTGCGATTATTACCACTAATAATAACCTGTATCGAAGAAACGTATTATCAACACGCGTATGAGACACCGTCAGTACGCGAGTCGCGAGTCAAAACACACGACATCCTTGAAAGTCGTCGCGCGCGATCGAACCGCGACGCGAAACCTCGACCGCGACGTCCCGCGCGACTCGACACCCACGCGATGCCCGCGATCGACGCCCCCACGCGAACGACACACACAGAACACGACGCATCACATATATATATATATATACAC
>JACLAB010007302.1_pt1 | contig 14641 bp, 12 predicted proteins | sample 8027921 | NCBI WGS metagenome assembly JACLAB01 (sample SAMN15725117, study PRJNA655200) | protist metagenome | isolation source: fluorescence activated cell sorting (FACS) single amplified genomes of... | place: USA: West Boothbay Harbor, Gulf of Maine | collected 2000-07-19 | reverse complement strand
TAAATTAATATTGACTTGTTTGCTCACGGTGCTCGGAAGAAGTATCATGAATCGAAAGTATCGGAACTTGGCAGATGGAAGATGCCGCCTGAAGGCCTGCTCTCGCTGTTGAATTTCAAAACTTGACACTGTTGTTGTCATTTGATCCGACTTTTATGTAGTATACTCGCATAATAAGGTGGGATACAATGTTCGAGTGCCCTTTCAACGCTTGGCACCGCACCTGGCGTCGTTAAAAGCGCCCACCAGCAATTAGACGTGTGCGACCACGAAAACTTTTCTAGAAGAGGAGAAAGTTGTCGCCACCAAATGCGGAGCTTGTGGGGTGTTACATCTTCCCAACGGTCTACAACGACAAATGGATACCCCATCTCTTGCAATTTCACGTAAGCTGGAAGCTTTGGGGCGATTGGGATAGTCTGTACGAGTAGTGCCTCCATCCATTTTGGTGAGACTACCCCAGCGCCATCCGGACAAAACATGAATCTGTATGAAGCGAGCTCGCTGTACCAGTCTGATTGCTTTACATATGAGCGCTGCAACCATCGAGTGTTTTGTACAAACTTTGCTAGACTCTTCCTCCAAGGTAGCTGATTATCGAGGTCTGGCCAAAAGCTACCCCACGCAGCGATGGCGCCCTTCTTTTTGGAAAGATTCAAATCGAGAAGCGCAGCCTCAATTTTACCTGGCGGTATGGCCAAAACGTAGAAGTCTGTCAGCCCAATAGGCATCGGCCAGACGCTGGGAAGTGAAGGCGAATCAACATCATACGCTTCGTAATAGATGCGATCAAAATATGCACTATCTTGGATTCGGGTTATTAATTTGAAAATGATCGGTTCACTCAGATGAGTGTCGCCACCACCGACGAGCAAAATACGAAAGCAAGTCTTCGTGGTGGAGCGGTGTATTCCAGAAACGAGCCCTTCGAGTTCTCGAATCTTTCTCTCCTTTACACTGCGATCCCCCGTGATGGCTTCTATGTAGCACGAACACACTCTCCCTGATGCCCATAACTCTAGATCATCCCAACCCCGTGAGGCCCGCACGTCCCAGTGCACAGAAATATCAAATCGATCGTAGATGCGAGGGAACCGGTGTGCGTAGTCTACTTCATCCTTTCTTTGCAAGCTAAGGCGAAGAGCCTCTGCTCTGCTCACCTTCAAATGTTGTTTTTCGACGCTGCCGTACGTCAGATCTTCGACGGACTCCCCAGCTTTTAGCGAGGACATGTACTGCAGAGGCCCACGCCATCTGGTGAACGTCAAGAGTTCAAAAATACTTTCATCAGATTCCGATATGTACCTGCCCAAAGTATTTGCATAGTGCCAGCGGTGACGCAAACCCCAAACGGTGCACCGGAAGCACAATAGGAAGGCGAAGACGCGAAGAAGTTTCGGACAGTTCTGTGGCTTATGTACTCGTGTCACTTTCGCGCGCGACATGCGAACAGCGAGATTAGGGTGATGGGTTAAGACAAAGTTTGACGAGCACTGTCTTACTATCGACACAACCAAGCCGACAAAGCTGTGTTCGCGTACCTCTTGTTCTGTGAGAGCGCGTTGCGCTACCTTAACGCCTCGCAGATCAGACTCCTGCGAAGGCAGTTGTCTTATCCAGACGCCTGAGACGAAAGGTCAACTTTGCCTCCCTATTTTGTCCGCTTCCCGGTTTGTCTTAACCAGCTCGCGGCACGCCAATGCAGGAGCAGCCGTAATAGAGATTTATGCTTTAAGAAGATGCTCCGCGAGTCGCCATCGAATGCGGGAAAACGGCGTAGTATAGGGGGGGGGCTGCCTCGATGAACGTCATCACATAGTGTTTGATCTCGTTAAGTACGACGCGAGGGCCCGTACACAACACATACCGTCGCGATGCAACCGCCCCGGACGCCGACGACGTCGCGCGCGCCGACGACGTCGCAACGGCCCCTACATATTAGACCGAAAGGTCGCAACGGTCGACAAGTAGCGCGTACGCCCTGGGGACGTCCGCGCGTGCTAATGTCACTAGCTTCGCTACCGAAGTAGGTGTGTGATGGTCACATGATATACAAGGGAATTCGAAACAAATAGCAAAAAACGTTAATTTTCGCGTTTGCGCGCGTCTAGCGTCGCGACGCGGGATCCGATCACGCTGATTCGCGAATATACTTTGTAAAAACGTAAGAGCTTTCCAACGAGCTATCGTTCGTCGTCTCTCGTTTCGTGTCGCGTCGCCACCGTTCGAACGAAATTCTCGAAACCCGAGGTTAATTTTGACATAAATGTTGAATCGAGGCTACCAGTTTTTTGGGGGTACTTTAGGGTCTAGATTTGAAGTCTTTGAATCGGTACTGCGACGTCGTGCGTGAGCGCTGCGACGCAAACATTTGAAATACGCTTTGCAATACGTTCATTTACAATTTTATACAGTTTGATATTATTCCACGACGTTTTGGGCGTGCGTTTCGACGCTGGTAAATTGCACCGACACGGTATCTTCATGGCACACAACCCCACAACGTACTCTTTCATCGATCGTAGACGGCGACTGGCGCGGCCACTTACCCTCATACATTATTTTCGAAATCCCTAGTACTAACTGTTAGTGTATATTTAATCGGTTTCTAAAAGTTTCCACGATGGAGGGTAGAACGAAAGTCTGTTCAACTTGGCCAATCTCCCAGCACGATTGTACCAAGGGGTTGGAGCGACAACTGTACCGACGTCGGTCCAGTTGGTGAGTAACCCTTTCAAGAAGGCGGCCCACCAACTGAACGAGCTATTTGCAATGATGATATGTTTACCAAGGTGAAGCAGGACGAAGTCAAACAACTCGTCCTCGGAATGACTGATTATGGTAGTGTAAGGAATCAATCCGAGTAAGTTTTCTGTGCACCACTTTTCGTCGTCAGTGACCACGATTACGACATCAATATCGTTCTTAATCATGTCGAGGGCGGCAACGTAGTATCGAGGATGGAGCACGTAATACAGTGGACCATACGATTGAAAGTCCCCTCGTCGAACGTGCATCGTCACTGAACCGTGTGCATTCACTTCAGGGACCTTCTCCTTCACTGCTTGCGTCAGCACAGGGGAAATTTTTAGAACTTCACGCAGAGCTTCGCCACTCTGCGCGAAGTATTGGCGACTTTGATAATATCCATGCAATGAGATCACTTCGTTTGCGGCTATTTCTGGAAGTGTCACTTCGTAAAATGTCTCTTGCTTTTCTTTGAGCCTAATCGCAACTCGTCTGTTGAGTGTGCTCTCACCTCGGAGCTGGAAAAGTTTGCCTACCGCCGTTGTCTCGATCGATTTGGGGAACGCCCATCGCGCGTTGTTCTGCTCCGCAATTCCTATTGTGGCGGCGACTTGAAAGATTTGATTTCCCAACCGACCATGCTCGCCGATTTTGTGAAAAGTTACAAGTGGGCGTTTTGCCAGACTGAGCCGCCATGAAAGCAGACAGCATGCAACAAATCCCACGCAAACTGAGTTGACAAAAGCTCGCCGACAGGTTCGACGCCCCAAGCTCATTCGACGCTCACGATTGTCGAGATACCGGTGATTCAGACGCAGATGTACGCGCGCCCACAGCGCCGCCTAGTGAAAGCACAAATACTGTAGATGGTAAATTTTCAACGCTGCACCGTTCGCACTCAAACCTCTAAATTATAAATTTACACTTGCAGTTGTACATTGTAAACACGGGCTCATGCCTAAACGTGATAATGAACTGTGTAATGATGGGCACATGACGAACGTGTGCAGGAATATCGACATTATTGCGTAAACGCGCGATAGTTAAGCCGACTAACAATGAAACCCATAACTTGCAAAATAGCAAGTTATCGTGCAAGTTATGCAAAATTCACGACTAACAATGACAAGTTATCGTGAAAGTTACGAATTTCACGTAAAATCCACCATAACTTGCATGCAAGTTATGGTGGATTTTCGACAATCTTCATAACTTGCAATTCGAAAATCGACGAGTTAATTTTTAGAGGGTAAGTTAGGCGGAAAGTTATGGAAATTCATTGTTAGTCGTATCTTCGTAACTTGCGCCATAACTTGCACCCCACTCCTGCGCGGGAGCGCGGAAGGACGTGCGCGATGCGTCAGTCACCTCTCGTCAACGCCGCTGCGGCACGCGACGAAGACACAGAGATCGTAGGGCACGTGGAAGTAGACGTTGATACGGACGCTGAGGTCGAGCCCTGCGCGCCGGTTGGCTCGCAATCCACGGCGAAGAAGCGCGGGCGCTCGGCCAACTGGCTTCCTTGCGAGGTAGTCGCCGCGTTCCTCGCTCGGCAGTACGCATCGCGGGAGGCTGGCTCTCAGTCAAAGCTCTCGGTGCGACAGATCCAAGCTGCGAAAGCCTATCCGGCTGTCATCGAGACACTCGATCAGAACGGTTACTGCACGTGGAAAGAGGGTGTTGAAGCTCGAGGTGGGCATCTTGCCGCCAACGCTTCCGAGTCCATCAAGAAGCGGACGTCAGACGAAGCCGCTCAGAATCGTATCCTCGCGAAAGGGGACGAGTTGAGAAAGGCTCTCTCGGCCTACACGCAAGCATTCGGCAGGCATTACCCCATCGTTTCGAAGAACAACTACTCTCCTCGCACTGGCGACAACGACGGCTCTACTACTTGGTCTGAGACTGAGTTCTGCTGTCGAAAGGAGGCCTTTTCGAACGTCATCGAACACTCAGTGCTTCATACGATTCGTAATAGCATCGACGCGTGCGAGCTTGCCTTTCGTATCGTTTGTGGAAGTAGTCCTCACGGCCCACCTCCATACTCAAGCCTGCACTCGTACGTCGATGCAGTGTATGCCCTCGACCCTGCAGCACGTCTTGACCAAGAGAACGCTCCCACGGAGCGCGAGCTGAAGGCGCACGAAATGAAGCGTAGGAAAGTGGCCGCGCTCGATCCGGGTTGCAACGCTGCCATTACATCCCCTTCGAAGCGTGAAGCAGAGTTTCACGCTAAGGTTGATGGCTTCATGAACAAGATCCTCGACATCGCACAAGCTCCTATGCATTTTGCTGCTTCCGAGGAATCTGAGCGTGTTGCAGAACGCGAGCGAGTCATGGATGCTCGGGAGCAGCGACTTGGTGACATGGAGCAGCAGTTGGCCGACAAGCTCGCCAAGGTGGACGCGCTACTCGCGAAGATGGAAGAGCCGAGCACAGGCCAGCTGGAGCCAACAGCTGCGCAGGAAGAGGTGGCTGAAGAAAAAGATGCTGAAGAAGCACTTATCGTCGGCCTTTCTCCACCTAACAAAATTACTCCGCCTCATAGTTACAAACTCTGGAGGTCCAAGCCCGAAGAAAGCACGTGCCGTCGTTCGAGTAGAAAGAGCAAGCGGCGCGTTTGGGATTGAAAGTTTTATTACAAGCGCGCGCAGTGTTGTTGAAACAGCATCACTCTTCAGTGCCAGTCTCTAGGTGCGCCTCGAGGGAACCTTTATATGCGAACGGCCAGCAACCGTAGCCTTATGTCTTATGTATGTTTTTGTAATATCGCCAATGCGTTGACAGCGCATTTTGTAACTGTGCCTTGGTTCGACGCGCGCCTCGCCTGCTCGCTGATGCATGTTGTGTAGGTTGTGAAAGGGCCGCTCCTTCACTCTCCCTCGCGCCTTCAGGCGCTCCGTCGTCGGACGCAGACACGCTGCGCACTGAAGCGTCGACAGGTTCGTACACTTCTGCGATGGGAACACGCTCGCCGTGCACATTCGTCGCGCTAAGGTCTACACCATCATCCTGTGCACTCTCCTCTCTCAAACGAGCAAGGGCGTTTGGACCGCGACCTGGGCTGACGCCGCGATCATCCATGATCATATTGTGAAGAGCGCAACACACTTTGAAGAGCTTCTCGACGTCCTTGGCGTCGCGGCGGTAGATTCGCGTGAGAAGGACGCGGAACCGGTGCTTCAGAATCCCAAAGCAGCATTCAGAATCTTTTCGTACGCTGCCGACAACGTGAGACCACTCGCACTCGGCAGTACCAGGTTGGACATATTTGAACGCGGAGACGAGATTGCTAGTCGACGCGTATCCACTGTCGCACAGCGTATAACATGACTGCCATGTTTGCTTCTCGCTACGCGATGTGCATAGCTCAAAAGTGTAGTCTTTGTACAGGCTTGTCTCAAGAGTGTGGCGGTGGAAAAAGTCACCATCCATGACTAGCTTATCGTTCGTTGCGCCCGCATGTGCGCTTGTAATATACATGAAGCGGTATTGATGATTAACCGTACATCCAAAGACGAGTGTCGGGCTCTTCTCCTTCCCAACGAATGATGGACGGTTGCCCTGCTTGTACCCAAACCATGGAATGTGCACACCGTCAACGCTACCACAACATCCCGGAAAACCGGCGTATTTGTAGCCCTCGACGACGTCGGTCAACTCATCGATGTTAGTCGGTGCACGTACGACTGCGTCGTACTTGTGCTTCATCATCCAAGGAAGAAACTTGTTCCAAAAAAACCTTCTCATCGTCATCGCGCTCATTCCAAAGGACTCCTCCAGGCCGTCAAACGAGTGGCCCGTGGCTAAGTGTCGCAGAGCTGCGCATAGCTTCAACCGCAACGGCACCGAAGCAGGATGTTCTCGCTTTGGCGATTCGGTAGCCTCCATGCCTTCCGCAAGGTCGAGGAAGAGCCTCCATGATAGACGTAGCTTCCGCTCGACTGTAGCGCGCATCAGCGAGTTTGGGTCATCGTTGGACGCGACTGCTTCCAGTCTCGACCACCAGTACGACGTCGACCATTCATGCAACCATTTTGGCCACTTCGATGCACCTTCCTTGTCCGGGAACATCGGCCGTCGCTTGAACCCAGGCGTCGACCCGTACCGCTGGCCACTACCAACGACGCGGCCGACGGTTAGCTCGTTTCGTCTGCGCTTTTGTTTTGGCCGACAAGAGGTCGCATAGAGCACGAGCGCCGCTCCCGCGAGCAGAATACGCTTCCGCTTGACGTGCGCGTAGTATTCTTCTTCTATCGTCACCATCACGTTCGTGCGCGCGGGGCGTTGGGCGCGCGACGCGCGCGACTACGCGCGTCAACGCATTCTGTCTTTTCACTTTTTTTGAACGCGCGCGCAAGTTACGGCGCAATTTACGGAAATCAACTGTTAGTCGTCGCGCATAACTTTCGCCATAAAAGTTATGATGCAAGTTATCGCTCAACGACTAACAATAGTGTGACCCGCGAAATGCAAGTTATGGTGCAAGTTATGGATTTCATTGTTAGTCGGCTTAATAGAAATAACATGTTAGATATGTGAGAAGTAAAATATGAAGTGTAGCTTCCCCTAGTATGACTCACTGACGAGTTAACACTCATTAATGAAATAATCGAGACTAGCCCATTGTACTCGACATCACTTATTGACGCATTAGATCCGATTGATCACAATTTACAGGTTTGGCCCGCAAAAAAATGCAAATTGTAAGGATGTATTCCGATATGCCATCTGTAATGAAAGATGTAAAAATTTTGAAATCTGAGATGCCCTTCGTTAGCATGAAATTAGATAAGAAACTAGCAACCTAGACTGCAGTGAGCTCAGCAGCAGTGCTTCGCGGCGCCCGTTTTAAGAATAGATTCCTCTCCAGACGTGAACTTGGGGATCGTTTGATATGACAAACGTCCGCGTGCGAACGACGAAACGCGTGAGCACGCTAATTTTTCTAGCGCTAATTTTCTTGTGCCTTGCGTCACACAGCCGAAAAAACACTCGACGACTCGTGTACACTCACATCCCCGACAGACAACGTTCGCGAAGACATGCGCGCATGTACGCAGAACTTAACGGATACGAAAATGTGTACAGTCGCACTGGTATTCGATCGCGCGTGTCGTTTGCACCGTCCAGTTTGCTCTCCGCACCACCTGGCGCACAATTTGTAGCTTCGCAGTATTTCAAACTCTTGTTTTGCTTTATTCCAAAAAATGGGTGCACCAAACTAAAAATGCTATTTTTGAAGGTTGTAGCGTCAGAATTCGCATCGGCCTCGTTCGATGATGTGCACAAACATTTCGGCTCGGTTCAGACCCTAAGGCCTCTCTTGCTTCCGGAAGATGTGCGCCGGAGTATCTTAACTGATGATGGCTGGGTTCGTGCCGTTATCCTGAGGGACCCGATCGACCGTTTCCTCTCAGCTTACTTGGATAAGATTGCGGGAAGAGAGGACGTGTCTTTTTTTCATTTGCGCAACAAGCGCTTTTATGCAACTGCGGGTAGTCTTTATGAGTTTTTAGGGCACAGTGCCACGTGGGGCTGGGAGCACCACTTCAAGCTCCAATCGCAGTTGTGCGGATTTCAGAATTCTTGGGGTTGGTGGGATCGAATACTCGTGTACGATGCATCGAAGAACATGACAAAATCCACTGCGGGTATGTTTGACCATCGAATAGACTATATCATCAACAGTGGTTGGAGAGGGCAAGGCGCAATTTGGGATGACTGGACGAGCCATAGAACAAGTGGTTATACCGTCAAGGAAACGTTGGTGGCAGAGATATGCAGCAACTTTACAGTCTACAGAGCACTGCTGGATTATACGCAACCTGACTACGACTTCTTTGACTTCTTTCACCCCAATCTGTGTACATCCCGCAGCTAAGCTCATATTCATTCTGTTATGCAAAAGTAGCGTGGCTTCCATATTTTTATCAGATAATTCTGTTATACTGGTAACAAACCACACGATTGAAATTGGACACCTTGTGTACGTTTTTGCTACGCCACGATGCGTGTAATGGTGCCCTTGAAAGCTAAGCTGACGCGTCCTAGTTCATTTTGCAGGTTTTTAACACCAGCATAAGTACGACTCAATGAAGGAAACGATGGGTCGTTTGAGTACCTATCAGTATTCGTGTTGTGAAAGACGAAACGATCCGCACCGTCTCCAGGTGTCCACGTTGCGTTGAGGTTATATGAGACTCGATGGTGTTTCCACAGGCGCATCAACATGAACCTCACATCGGGATCATCTCTAGCCGTGGATTTGATGAAAACAATAGGGATATTTGAATAATGCAATCCTCCCAATAAATATGTTTCTAGATGATTTCCAAAACCAAATAGGTCGTGACCCGATGCGGCATACGTCGCCACATCTGTAAATAACTCTTTGTCGCCGCAATGTATAGGCGAAAAAGGGACGCCAAGCTTTTTCAACTGAAATCGACTGTAGCCGCGACGAAACAGCGAATAAACAGCGTTGACGGGGTCATCAAACTGATAAATGATCATGTACGCAGACGATTTGCATACATCTAACTTAATAATCAAGTCCCAAAAGGAAAGATGCTTCAGTCCATCAAAGTCTCCGCGATGATTGACACGAAGCCCATAGCGATTTCGGTAAAAGTCAAATCCGGAAGAACTTCCACCACCACCGTAAGACTGTAACAAAACGTCGTATTTGCGGAGAACTTTATCGCAACTCGGTTGCCAGTTATGTCTATACGTGTTCAAGTCATGAACGTGCCGTAACAAGCGTGTCTCATCAAGACGTGCGCCTCCAGGAGTCTGCGCGTAGAGCCTTCCCTTGCTCGCACTTGTCGATGTACCGTACAAGTAATAAATAACTGGAAGTGTGCATAGTAATACTACCATCCGACGAGTGATGTTCCACGATGAACAATAATTCTGCGTACGGACGAGCGTTGGTGACCGCCTCCTACCCGGCGCAAGGACTGCACTGCCCATCTAAACGTCTCCAGTTCCCACCGCCTATCGTATCCTCTTTGTATCGTGTCCACTGTGTATTACGTCGTCGATGTCAGCGACGACTTCGCTTATGCCGATGGACGGCGACGCACAACTCGCTATGGACGCTCGCAGTCTGTTCGTCAAAGACGCCGCGTCCGAGGCGTTCGCGTCGCGACGGTGTGTTGTGCACGGGCGCGCGCGTCGTATCAACTATGCTGGTTGGTGTGGGATATGCATCGTCTGTTAGATATATGATGCGGGCCAAACCTGTAAATTGTGATCAATCGGACCTAATGCGTCAATAAGTGATGTCGATTACAATGGGCTAGTCTCGATTATTTCATTAATGAGTGTTAACTCGTCAGTGAGTCATACTAGGGGAAGCTACACTTCATATTTTACTTCTCACATGTCTAACATAATTTGCATTTTTTTGTGCATATTCGTAGGAAAATCGGGTCGTATTTCCTACGAATGATGACCACTTCAAAAAGTATTTTCGAAAATACTGGTTTTAAATTTTCCCAGCCTCACATACAACACGATTGACTTCATTCAGACGTGCAACCCATTTACTATCCCCGTGACCGTGATCATCGCGCGATTTGCGGACCAGGCTTTCCCGAAAGCCGCAAAGGTGGCGTCTCTCGCGCTCGTCACCTGTGGAGTAGCTTTGTGCACGGGAGCGAATTTCAACACAAATCCCATCGGTGTTTGTGTTGGATTGGGAGCGACGATCGCCACCGCATTAGTCGTCGTCTCGACCTCTAGGCTACAAAAGTCACAGGGGCTCTCCTCAAGCCAATTGTCGCGGGCATCGATGGTTTGCTGCTCGCAACGCTGGGTCCGTTTCTAGATTATCATTTGTCGCATCGTATCTTGTACAAACACTATGAGTGGACGACAAGATCTATCGTCCTCGTTGGATCTACGTGTGCGTTAGCTGTGGTCGTGAACTACGTCACGTTTTACTCGCTCGGGAAAGTATCGCCGATATCGTACCAAGTGCTCGGACAGACGAAGACGGTGATGATTTATAGCATAGGATACTATATTTTCGACAGGAAAGCATGTGCGGGCATATCGGTACCCGGAACGTCTTTAGCATTTGTTGGGTGCATTTTGTACGCGTGGACATCGTCGAAACCTTTAGGGTAATAACCGTCGAGCAGAGCGTTGTCGACGTAATCATTATTTTTGGTGGGTGTCGTTGTACGGCGAAATATTTCACCGTGATCAAACACCATACGGTGTCCTGCCCAGTAGTATTTTCAACCGAGAAGATGTGCGTATATCTTGCGTCAAATATAGGTTGGACACTCTGACTCTTTCAGTTGCGGACAGCGTTCAAAATCAATGTGATTTTTCATACCGCATGGAAGTTCACCAAATATTTGGCCCCTAGCGCGAATTTTCACGAAATCCTTCAAAAAGTTTCCAAAACCTCGTAACACGATTCGTGTGATATTAAATCGATCGCACGTCGCCTGGAGTAGGAATTCATACGGTCGTTCGCGTAACTCGGAGTAGATATGTGAAAGCAAATGCTGAAATGTTGAAAGAACAGATTTCATCGCGTGTATGTGCACATAGGCTCGTAGAACAGATGTCGCGTACTTGTTGAAAGTGCATCACGGACCGTGCGCCCGCTTTCTTCTCGGCAAACGCGTATACACAATATGCGTTCACCATCGCGGCGTCGAGCATCCACCAGAAAAGCGTTTGCCACCACTTCATCGAAATTTGGGAACAACTTGCAGACCCCATGAGAGCACCGTGTTGATCCACAGCACCCATGAACTTGTTATAGTCGGCGGCAACTCTCGCATTGCAACTGTTCGCGATCCAAAATTCTTCAACTCTTTCTTTTACATTAGACACGAAAGAAGACCCACGTCACGCCTCTGGCGTACAACAATACAGTACACACCAAATCTGAACCAGAGCACTGGTCCCATCGCGATACTTTCACTTTCTGACAAGAGCAACCTCTGTGCATGTCGGGCATCTGTCTTCTTTACGTGCGTAAACTAACTGAAAATGTTCTTCGAGAAGCTGTAATCCTTTTTTTAAGCCCTTCATTGAATGGAATTCTACCAAAAGTTGATCCACGCTAGAATCGTAATATCCTGCAGCGTGCAATTGTGGTAAAATGCTTTCTTCTGCTCTCTCGATGTCTAATTTCAAAACTGTCGTGTATGAATGTCCCAGATTCTTCATGATACTCTCTAATGTGGACTTTTCACTAGTATTGCGAACACCTAGACCGATTCTGTGTGAAGTGAAATTGTATGTGCGTTGAGCTTCACTACTGGGAACTTGGTCTATGTCAAAAACATGGATCTCACAGTGCGGGGCAGCCTCTCGCAAGCCAACCTCAAAAGAGATTTCATCGTATGATCCAAATGAGTAGACGACGCAAGGTCGAGTAGATGAGCCCAAAGATGGTGCCCCGCACACAAACTTCGGATTCCTTTCGATATAACGCCGTCCACTTGTAAACAAGCGCCAGTCCTGTCCCGAGATAAGACAGCCTTGCGCACCACCCGGACACCGGTGAATTGTGTATTTTAGAAGTATTGCATCGCGTGGATCACTCGAATCAGGTCTACTCGTCGGTGTGTGGGAAGCTGGATTTGTTTCACCTTTACCAAAGTCGTGAGTGTTGCACGTGGGTGCCTCGCACAGAATGGGGACTACTCGCTGAAAGCGCACCGCACCCTTGACTGAGAGCACAAGTACCCCACTCAAAAGCAAAAAGAAACTGGTTAGCCGCGGTGTTCGTATTGGTGAAGTCATGGACGTTAGTAAACCTAAGTGTCACAAATATAGTTCTCGCTTGGCAAAGTTTCACAAGGACTAATGCGTCTCTTTGAACAACTTAGAGGTGTTCCTGTTGTTGTAGAAATAAAGGAAAACGCGAAATCTGTATTTGCGCGCGCCCTTCGCCCTGACTGCTGCGCCTACGTCGCGATTGGATATGTGGCGTTCACACAGTACGCGGAGGCGATAACGCCGCAAGGCGAAGTTGTTCCGAACAAGCCCCGCCCGATCAACTTTCCATAATTTGTCGTTTTGAGGGCGACTGAAGCCGCGATTAACAGTGAAATACATGGTGGACAGAGTTGACAAAATACGTGAATTTATGTTAATTTATGTGGATGCTGTGTGGCATACTAACGTTCGTCGTTGTCTGCATTCAGTCTCACGAAGGTGTTGTGCAAAAAGGTGCTTGCCGCGATTTTGGACGCAACTCAAGAAGGAACACGAAGAAATACATAGTGAGGGCATATAAATGGGTCGCTGGCGGAGGAGCATGCCTAGAAAGTTTTTTAGGCAGAAGTTCTTACTTGCTGGCATCTTATTTGGTCAGTGGCGAAGTGTCTTGGGCAGGTTGATGTAGCCAAATTTGTGTCTGAAACGTTTACTTAACGCATGCAGGATGACGCCGCTCGAAAAACACGCGTACGAAGCGAAACTAACCGATCGATCCCTTGATATTTTGATGGCGTCTCCAGTATCATCGTCTGTCGTCAAAGTTGTCATTCGCTTGACGCTCTACTGTGGAACTGTGAGCTCTACTATCGACAGCTGTCAGGAAATATTGTATTGTTCTAACGCTAACCCGGTCAAAATAGCACCGAGCGCCACCCGCAGGGGGATCATCTCATGCTTCATAGTGGAATCCAGAAGGGCGACACACAGCATACTCAATGCCGAGCAGAAACACTTCGCTACGTTGTCCAAGTACTTGAGTATGAAGGATACCAAAAGGCCACATATACCTAGTGATATCACTGTCGCATATGCGTAAGCATTGAATCCTTCAAATAGGCTTCTGCCTGATAAGGTGCTCTTCGCATCCATGTGTAACGAAATGAAGCCAAACATCATTCCGTACACATAAAGCTGTATATTTTGCCAGTGTATCGAAACTCCGTCCCTTTTTACTTTCCGTTGCTCACCACTATTACCTTTCAATAATTTTTCTGAAAACGCGCCTCCCGCGCCAGACGCAACAGCGCTCAATAATACTAATGTATACCCAGTCAAAGTAGACTGATTGTCCTGTTGATCAACTTTGCCTACTTTTACGTTCAATTGAGTCACCATACAACCGATTACAAGCATTATGAGCGCTTTCCATTGCATCCAAGATAATTTTCGTTTGAGAAATACATACATGAAGAGACCAGTGGTGAGGACTTTGAGATTGTTCATGATTTGGAAAGTTGATGGACCAAGGTGCCGAATTATGATGAACATACAGTTGTTGCTCACGAAGTAACAGAATGCTGGGAAGGCGTACGCTAAAAAACGGTAACCTGTAAAGCCTAAAGGTATCTGTAACTCTTTTCTCGCGAGACGTTCGCGTATGTGCATAGCTGAAGAGACCACAAGTTTGACAGCCTCGACAGACAGTGGTATCACGAAAGTGTTGTATGGATACGTGCCGTCTTCAAGCTTGCTCGCCTCCGTGAAAATTGTCGCGGATACGGAAAAGAATAATAAGAGAACACAGCTCGTAAGTTTCAGTAGTCTGAAAGATGGAATACGCTCGCTCATTCCGTTAGGTACAGAACACACCAACCTGAAGCGATCGATTCGTCTCGAATCCCGTTGGTGCGCTCGAGTTCTAGTCGACACTATCTCGACGCCACGGCAGATGTTTCAGAGAAACAATCCGCCCTTAGTCGGGATTTCGCACGCGACCAACCCGATAGATAACAAGGCCCGACTACTTTTGAAAGCGTGAGCTTTTCGGGGCATTTTCTTTCAGAAAGTCACTTTCCGAACTGCAGAACGTGAGACTGCAGTGGAAATGGAAACATTGATTGAGCTTGTTCTCAATCAATGTTTTAATCGTTCCATATGGATCAACTGCCATAAAGTGCGGGCCAAACCTGTAAATTGTGAT
>JACLAB010007273.1_pt1 | contig 14643 bp, 20 predicted proteins | sample 8027921 | NCBI WGS metagenome assembly JACLAB01 (sample SAMN15725117, study PRJNA655200) | protist metagenome | isolation source: fluorescence activated cell sorting (FACS) single amplified genomes of... | place: USA: West Boothbay Harbor, Gulf of Maine | collected 2000-07-19 | reverse complement strand
TTTAATGGGATTTTTTGACAGATTCAGAGCTAAGAAAACAGCGCCTGAGAAGCGTAATTTTATAGATTATGCTTTAGGTTTTAGTGGTAAAAATGTAATTGTTAATCCACAGACCAGCTTAACCTTTAGCGCTGTCTATGCAGCTGTAAGAGTTATAAGCGAAACGATAAGCCAGCTGCCATTTAACTACTATATAAAGACTGATAGAGGGAGGGAGCAATATACAGACAATCCTCTTTACTTGTTAGTAGGTAGCGAGCCGAATCACATACAGACAAAATATATATTCTTTGAAACTTTTATTAATACACTTTTATTGTATGGTAATGCTTATGCACACATACAAAGGAATCCTAGAGGCTTACCAATAGCTCTATATTTAATACATCCTGATGATGTTAAAGTACATGTTAAGGACAATACTATTATTTATGAAGTAAAAGAGCAAGGAAATTATGAGGCATCTGATATAATCCATATTCCTGATATGGCTTTAGATGGTATTGTAGGGCAAAGCAGAATATCAGCAGCTAAAGATAATATTGCATTAGGTATAGCAGCGCAGACTTACGGAAAAGAATTTTTTGAAAGTGGCGCAAAGGTCGGGGGTGTGTTATCTCATCCAGGTCAACTAGGAGCTGATGCGATGAAGTCATTAAGTGAACAATGGCATCGTACTTATCATAGTGGATATGGTGGATCATTTAAGACAGCAGTTTTAGAGGAAGGCATGCAGTACAAACCTTTACAGCTTAGACCAGACGAGGCGCAGTTCCTTTCTACTCGTAAATTTAGTATTTTAGAGATAGCTCGTATTTTTAGAGTGCCTCCACATTTATTAGCAGACTTAGACAGAGCAACATTTAGCAATATTGAGCATCAGTCTATTGAATATTTAAATTTTTGTATTACTCCGATGTTAAAAAAGATTGAACAGGAATTTAATAAAAAACTGATATTTGAAAATGAGAAAGGAGTTACTTATTTTGAATTTAACACAACAGCATTATTAAGGGGAGATAGTAAAGCGCGAGCTGAGTATTACTCTAAGCTGTTTGCTATTGGTGCAATTAGCCCAAACGAAATAAGAAGAAAGGAAAATATGAATGATAGCGTAGATGGGGATAAATATTATGTTCCAATGAATATGCTAGCAACAAACGAAAAGCAAGGCGATGAGTAAAGATTTAGAAATTAGACAATTTGATTGCTCTGAGCTAAGAGCAGAAAAAACAGAATCAGGCGAAACAATCGTAAGAGGTTACGCAGCTGTATTTGACCAACTAAGCGAAGATTTAGGAGGGTTTAAAGAAAAGATTAATAATCGAGCATTTGATAAGGTACTAGATAATGATGTAGTGGCTTTATTAAATCATGATAATAATATTGTATTTGGTAGAACAAGCTCAGGCACATTAAAGCTATCTGTAGATGAGAGAGGCTTAGTATCAGAGATAAGAATGCCAAACACACAAGCTGCAAAAGACACTATTGAGCTTATGGAAAGAGGTGATATTTCTAAAATGAGCTTTGGGTTTTATGTAGATAAAGATAAATGGGTTGAAGATAGCAAAGGATTTGTTAGAGAAGTCAAGGAAGTAAAAAGGCTCATTGACGTGAGTTTAGTTACTAGGCCAGCTTATCCACAAACTAGCGCAGCTGTCCGATCTTTAGACCATCATAAAGAAATATCTAAGGACAATGTAAAGACTCGCAAGAGTAAACTTAAACTATTAAAATTAAAAAAGTGAACAAAACACTAAAACAACTAAGAGAGGAGCGCCAAGTTTCATTAGATGAAATGACAGCTCTAATTAATGTAGCAGAGGCTGAAGATCGTAATTTAACAGATGACGAGCAGAAGTCTTTTGATACTACAGAGAAAAACGTAAATGATTTAGCATCTCGAATTGATCGCCTAGAGCGCTCTTTAGAGCTAGCAAAAAAGAATCCTGTTTCTTTTAAGACTCAAGATGTAGCTAAAACTGATAAAGATCTTAAAAGATTTTCATTCGGTGCTGTAGCTAAAGCAGCTTACACAGGTCAATTAGATGGTATCATCAAAGAGATGGACACAGAAGCTCGTATGGAAGCTCCTGGCCAAATGTTTAGAGGTGTAGCTGTTCCATCTATTGCTTTACAAACGCGTGCTGCATTAGGTGAGCAAGCTGGTGTAGAAGTAGCATCTTTTATTGATCAACTACAATCTAATTCTGTACTTGCTCAAGCTGGTGCTAATTTCTATTCAGGCTTAACTGCTGATAGAAAATTCCCTATTGTATCTTCTGTAAGTGCATCATTTATTGGTGAGAACTTAGATGCTTCAGCAAATGTAGCTGAGTCAGGATCTTTCTCAACTGTAACACTAGAGCCTAACAAATTGATTTCTGTTGTAGGTATGAGTGCTGAATTAATGGCACAGAATCCAGGCGTAGAAACAGCTTTACAGCGTAACATGGCTCAAGCTATTACTGCACAATGGGAAGCAAATTTGTTAGCTGCTGCTGATGCTTCAGCTGGTGGGCCAAATTCTATCTTTGCAGATGCAACTTCATACGCATCAGGTACAACTGCAATAGCTATTTCTGATTTATTAGGAGTAGAAACTGCTGTACTTGCAAATAACATTAATCCTAACGCTTCACGTTTAGCTTATGTATTTAACGCATCTTGTTTAGGTGCTGCAAAAGCATTAGCTGGCGCTGATTATGTAGCTGGATTTATGGACAATTTCCAAAAAACAATTAACACAATTCCTTACTATGTTTCTTCAAATGTAGGGCGTGCTGCAAATGGTACAGCTGGAGCTGGTGATTATATGTTATTTGGTGATTTCTCTGATATTCACTTAGGACAATTCGGAGGTTTATCTGTTTTATTTGATCCATATACAAACGCATCAAAAGGTTTAGGCCGATTGGTAGTTACTACTTTAGTAGATGGTAAAGCTGCAAGACCAACAAGCACATTACAAACATTTACAGATACTGATTCGTAAATAGTAATTTGATTTATTCATAAGGGGGTAGGTTGATTCCTATCCCCTTTTTTTATAAAAAACTATGGCACAGCAAGCAAAAATAGAAGATTTTTCAGGCACAGAAGTTATAACATTAACTGAAGCAAAGGATTATCTTAGAGTGGATACATCTGATGACAATGATTATATTACTGAGCTTATAAAGATAGCTCGTATGCAAGTGCTAAAAGACACTAATACATCAGTAGTAGATTTAGATGTTACAGAGTATTTTGATAAATGGCCAAATGATGGCATTTTTCAGCTTAGATATTCAGGTAAACTAGGAACTAATATTGTATTTAAATATTATAATCCATCTGATTCTTTAACAACTATAACAGAGGGCCAAGATTTTAGGCGTGTAGATTATATGGGTATGCCTAAGATAGAGATGATAAATACATTTACTTTAAAAGATAGATTAAATGCTATTGAAATAAAATATAGTGTAGAGCCTGAAAATAGTGATGAAACGCGCACACTTAAAATAGCTATGTATATGTTAATACAGCATTATTATGATAATAGAAGCCCTGTAAGTTATTTAAAAGTAGATGAGATGCCTTTAGGTTATAAAAATATTATTAATCAATATAAGAATTATATTTGGTAATGAATCCAGGCGAATTTAGACATAAGGTAAGCATAATTGTTAATGGCGAAGCACAGCAAACTGATTACGGAGATTATAAAAATACATCTCAAGTAAGCTATGCTAGATATGCTAAAGTAAAATGGTTGCCTGGCTCTGAAAAGGTAGAAGCAGAAACAATAAGCCTACAAAAGAATGTAGAATTTATGTTTAGATTTGAAAGCGTTACAGAATTGATAGATAGAATTGATACTATACAATTAGGTTTTGATTCTTTTCAAGTTTCTAGCATACAATACAAAGGCCATGCCAATCAGCAGTATGTAATAGTAAAAGCTAACACATTTACAGATTAATGATTACACCTACAACATCAATAACAGGAGATAAAGAGCTGGATAGAATCTTAAAAGATTTAGGCAAAAACGCTTTAAAGGATAGTGTAATTAAGCAAGGATTAAAGAAACTAGCTAAGCCTTTTATAAATGATATTAGGGGTAATATTAATGATGTTACTAAAAACTTATCGAAGTCTATAGGAATCATTAAAGGTATAAGAAGTAAAAAAGGTGTGCCTTTTATATTAATCGGGCCAAGATATTATGGAAGCAATAAAGGGTATCATGCGCATCTTGTAGAGGTTGGAGATCAAGTTTATGATGTGGAATATGAAGCCCAAAAAAATATAGAAAAGGCTTACAATAAAAATAAGACACAAACACAATCAAAACTTAGAAAAGAAATTTTATTGTTGTTAGATAAAAAACTTAAAAAGCTAAAGTAATGAACACAGAGGGGTTAAAAATTGGTAAAGTTATTTTTGATATACTCAAAAACGATTCTACCTTAATGAACATTACAGGTATGAGCGCAAGTAAGATTCAGCCAGCTCCATTAAAAGAACAAGGCAATCCTATTGTCGCTATTACTTATGAATTTGATGCTGTTAATCCTGTTAATACTAAGAGAACATCAAGATTAGAAACAGCTCCATTGTACATCGTAGATTTTACTTTAGAATGTATTGCAAAAGATTACAGCGATAGTATTTTATTAAGTATCTATTCAAGTAAAGCATTGCAGGAAGCTAGTAACGGAACTTATGCAAGTGTTAAATTAAATGGCATAACCTTAGAAAGCGCTAGCGAGGATTTTAATAAAGCTAGAAAATATTACAGCAAACGCCTTAGCTTTCAGGCTCGTATATTGCTATAAACAAAAAAAAAACGTAAATTGCAAACTAAAATAAATAAATAAAAAATGGCTACAGGATTAGTAAACGGAACTGACTTGCTTTTAAAAGTAGGCGATTCAAGTTCAAATGAGGTAGTAGTAGCTTTTGCTACATCATGCTCATTAGAAATATCAATGGATGAGATTGATCAAACAAACAAAGACAGCGCAGGCTGGAAACAAATTATAGGAGGCTTACGCTCATGGAGTGCATCAGCTGAAGCTCTTTATCAAAATGAAGCAGAATCTAGCAAAACAGCTTTTATTGATTTTTGGGATCACTTAGGAGGAACAAACCAAAGAGAAAAGGTTTTTGTTGAGTTAACTATCACAGGAGCAGCTGGCTCAGATGGTAATAAGTATTATCATGGTGAGGCTTATGTAACATCTTTATCTGTAAATGGAGGTACTGAAGATCAGTCTACATTTAGCGTTACATTGACAGGCTCAGGAGCTTTAACAGAAGCAGCAGCAGCATAATAAATGGCTACAGGCACACTTAATGGAACTGATTTAGTACTAAAATTAAATAAAACACCTTTAGGCTTAGTGGATGTTGCTTATGCTACTAACTTTACATTAGATATAGAATCTGATGAGGTAGATAGAACGAGTAAAGATAGTCAAGCGTGGAAAGATATTTTTTTAGGTGTTAGAAGCTGGTCTATTAGCTGTGATTGTTTATATCAAAACGAAAGCAATCCTTTAAAAAATTATTTTATTGATGCTTTTGGTATTTTAGATAATAGAACTAAAATATCTTTAGAGTTTAGTGTAAAAAATGGTAATGCAGCTGATGATAATGTAAAATATAATGGCAATGCTTATGTAGTTTCACTAAATTTAAAAGGCGAAACTGAGGCAGGAACAGAATATCAAATATTTTTAGCTGGTAACAAAATATTAAATCAAGTATATCAATAAATGAAAGCAACACCTGTATTTATAGCTGGGCAAGATTACCCTGTAAAATATGGCTTTGCAGCTCTAAGAGCTTTTAGCGATGCCACAGGCACAACACTAGGCGATTTAGGAAATTTAGGCGATAACATGAGCATGACTCAGGCTTTAGCTTTAGTATGGGCTGGCCTAAAAGATGGCGCTAGAGTAATGAAGAAAGACTTTTTATTGTCTATTGATGATGTAGCTGATTTAATGGATGAGGATGATGAGGCGATGACTAAAGTATTAAAAGTATTTCAGGATAGCCTAGCAAAGCCTACAAAGAGCAAAGGAAAAAAAAAGGCAAAATAGAACAAAGGCAAGCTTCTAATACTTATGATGATTTAGAGTCTATTGCTTTTGGTTGGCTTAATCTAACACCTGATCAACTAGATGATTTTACACCTAGAGAATTTGAAAACAAGCTAGGAGGATTTGAGAAGTTAGAGAAGCAAAGAGATAGGAATGATTGGGAAAAGTTTAGGCTACTAGCTACAACTTTAATAACACCACATACAAAGAAAGGTAGAGGTGTGAAGCCTGAGAAACTTTGGCCATTCCATTGGGATAAAAAAACAAACATAGCGCCAAAGATGACAAAGGAAAGATTGGCTTATTTACAAGAGAGAAGCAAAAAATTAAAAACAAATGGGTAAGAATGTAAATATAAAGCTAGGCGCTAATATTCAAGACTTTCAGTCTAAGATGAAAACAGCCTCTAAAGGCTTTAAAAAAACAGCTGCCTCATTAAAGAAAACAGGTAAGGCCTTAACCATGAGCCTTACAGCTCCACTTACTGCATTCGCAGCAGCCTCAGTTAAAGCATTTGATACACAAGCACAAGCTGAGGCGAAATTATCTCGCTCACTTAATGGAAATGTAAAAGCCTTTAGAAGATTAAAAAAGGAGGCGCAAGAATTACAAAAAGTTACTTTATTTGGCGATGAGGAAACTATGGCAGCTCAAGCCATGCTTACAAGTATGGGCTTGGAGGAGGATGCTGTTAAAAGATTAACGCCATTAATCCAGGACATGGCTACCACTAAAGGCATGGATCTTAGAGCAGCTGCTGATTTAGTAGCTAAGTCTGTTGGTAGTAGCACAAACGCATTAACAAGATACGGAGTAGAAATAACAGGCGCAGTCGGTAGTCAAGAAAGACTTGAAACAGCTGTTAAAGGTTTATCTAAACAATTTGAGGGACAAGCTCAATCAGCTGCCAAAGCTGGTGCTGGAGGCCTCAAACAGCTTTCTAATAGGTTTGGCGATATAATGGAGAAGATAGGGGAAATGCTTATCCCATTACTAAACGATTTAGTAGCATGGATTGATAAAGGTTTAGCTGCATGGGAAAATTTAGATAGCGGTTTAAAGATAGCTATTGTAACGCTTGGAGGCGTGTTAGCTGCTATCGGGCCTATGGTTACTTTATTTGGTGCTTTGGTTAGTGTTATTGGGTTTTTCTTATCTCCTTTGGGCGCTGTAATAGCTGGTTTAGCTGCTTTAGCTGCTGCTTTTGTATATGTAATTGATAACATAGAAGCATTTAAAGAAAGATTTACAGATGTTTCTTGGTGGAAAAATGCTTTAATTTCTATGCTTCAATTCTTTGTAGATTTTGCTGCTGATATTATAGGAGGATATAATAAAATGCTTATATTTTTTAAGCAAACACCTGTTAATAATCCATTTTTAGCTATGAGCGATGGGTTAGAAGATTTAAAAGATGATACTAAAAAATATAAAACAGAGTTTGGCTCATTTAGTAGGGCTATAAGTAACGGAGCAACAAAGGCAAAAAAGGCTTTGTTTGGTTTAGGTAGTGGTTTAGGTGTAGGTGGTCAATTAAGCGCAGATCAAACAGGAGAAAGCTCTACAGTATCAGGCTCTGTTTCACTTGTTGAAATGGATGTTGATCAGATGGAGGAGGAGGCTGAGGTTATAGATACAACTTACGGAGCTAGCTTAGTAGCATTAAAAGAGAAAACTGACGCTCTAAAAGATGCCACAAAAGGCTTTGCTTTAAGTATAACAGATAATTTAGCTAGTAGCTTTGCATCAGCTGTAGTAAATGGCGAGAACTTCATGAAGTCTTTAGGTAAAATATTTGAAGATTTGGCAAAGCAAATAGCTGCCATGATAATTAAAGCAGCATTATTAGCAGCTGTATTTTCTATGATTCCAGGTTTAGGAGCTGCGCAAACAGCAGCAGGAGGCGCTACTGATTTTATGGGGCTGCTTACAGGCTCATTAACAGGTAAAGCAAGTGGTGGCTCTGTAATAGCTGGTCAGCCTTATATGGTCGGAGAATCGGGAGCTGAAATGTTTGTGCCAGGTCAATCAGGTACAATAGTCCCCAATGGAAATATGGGAGGAGGTAATATTACAGGTCAGTTTGTTGTACAAGGAACTGATCTAGTAGCTGCAATAAATAACCAATTAGAAAGCGATTACGGAGCTAGCGCTCAAAAATTATAAATTATGCCAACAAAATTACATTTTTTCAATGAATTTAAGTCTAATCATGGGCTAGATTATAAAGTAGAAATTTGGCATAAAACAATAGAGGTAACATCATCGTCTGTAATTAAATCAGGTACTCCTGGCTTTACATTAGATTATAAAAAAATAAAAGATCCTATACTAGGCGGCATGATGCCAAGTACTTTAACCTTTAAGTATATGGTGGAGGATGCTACGGATTTATCTAACGCTCATGGCATACTTACAGCACAAAATGAAAATTTTTATATAAAGATATATAGAAAAGATACAGGCACATCTACATATTTTTTATGGTGGTTTGGCTGGGTTACAAGTGGATTCGATGGCTACTCAGATAGAGCTTTCCCTTATGTATTAGATGTAAAAGCCACTTGCTCACTAGGTAAGCAACTAAATAAATATAATAATCAGGTTGATGTAGCAAGCCAATCAGATTACAGAGATTTAAGTTATCCTTTTCAATTATTTGAGGATAATTACAGCATAGATACAATGATTCCTAATTTATGGCTTTTATTTGCATGGCAAACAAATTGGTGGAATCAAGAATCAGGCACACCATCAGAGAGCGTAAATACAATAAGAAAAACATTTTATAACAGAGCTGCATTTGTTAGCGATCCTGAGAACTTTCCTTTAACGATTAATAATTATGTAGAGGAAATAAAAGGAATGCTCAAAAGTTTCATGATGCGTACAATGTTATCAGCTGGTAAGTATCATGTGCAGCAAGTTAGAACATTAGACCAAACATCACCTGATCCTATTTTTTCATTTACAGCAGATGGCACAGCTGGAGAAATAACACCAAACTTACCACAATACCCTACTGGTATATCAGATGAAATTGTTATTGATAACACAGCAAGCCCATCAGACAATAATAAAGCAGTAATAAAAGGGGGCGCTAAATTTAGCATAAGAGAGGAAGCCAAAAGTATTAGAGCTAAATATATATTTGGTAATAATTTTTGCACTATGCCTATAGGGCTTGATTATACATCTGGAAACATAGCACTAGGATTTATTGCACAAGGCACAACAAACTTACAGCTTTTCTTAAATGTTATAATGAGGCAAACATTCCCTTTAACAGGTGCTAACGCTGTTACTCCAGCAAATGGTCAAGGTATGCATATGACAGGTGTGTTAAATATTACTCTTAAAGTAGGTAATAAGTATCTTAAAAGGCAAGGAGGTACTACCAATCCAATGGATCTCATTTGGTCAACTACAGCAGGATCTGTTGACTTTTATACAGGCTCAGGTACTTATTACAGCAATTCACAGAATAGCTTATACGAATCTCAAAACGCTGTGCAGGATTATTTAAGTCAATTTGGAGGCGATTATCCTTACCCATTTACACAATGGGAAAACGATACACCATCAACAGGCACAGCACAGGCAACAAGCAGATTTTATGTACCTGGTATAGTTTTACCTGATTTGGGTAGTACATTTGGGCAAGTGGAATTTTCTATAAATGCTTCTGATTCTTATAATTTCTTTTGGATGCCTTATACAAATTGGGTTTCTCAGGACACAGATTTATCTGATTGGCTTAGTATGTTTAATCCAGCCTCATCTACTAACTTAGATTATAACACATCTACAAGCACACCAGCAACATCATTAACTAAAACTTTTGATTTAGGTGTAGTTCCTTATTTATCTGATATTACTGCAAATGAGGAAAATGCTACAGGCGATGAATCAACTCCTATAGGTGCTATTTATTACGCATCTCAATCAGGTAACGATCAAGCGCCTGACATTGATTTAGGTGATGTGCCTTTAGGTACTAACAGCTCTAGCAATCAAATTAACACACTTAGAGCTAAAGATGCTTCTAATAATTATATTGGAACAGGTGGCTTTAGAGATGGTAATAGTGGTAATTATATAAGTACAGGTCAGCTATTATGTAATGAATATCTAAAAAGTAAGGATGAGCCTGTTGTCACATTAAATGCTTCTATTATATCAACATCTTATGAAGCTCACAGAACTATCTTTTATGAAGATACAATAGGAGGCACAGGCGCTAGGTATGTGTTCGGAGGTGGTAAGTTTAATCCTATGGAGGACACTTGGCAAGGCGTATGGTATAAATTAAACTTAGGTAGCACACCAACAGAAACAAGCACAACAATTTATAATCCTACAGATACAGGTATTGTTGATTTTGAGGGCAAGGCATCAAATAATAATTTAGGTGATTATAAAACAGGGTTTATATTAAACCATTTGATAGTCGCTACTACAGATGATAATATTACAGCTGGAGCAACTATTGACAAAATAGCTACAATAAGCTCTATTAGTAAAGTATATGATAATCAAAAGCTAATAATTGCAGATAAGTTTTTAAGAAATACTACAGAAGTAACTGCAAATGGTGAACAAAATTCAGGTGCTAGTCAAATTAATTTTGATCCTATAACACCGACAACAAATTATAGTAAAGGCTCATTTTTATTATTAAAGCCAAATGATTTAAGCAATGTTATAACAGGTGGCGGAGGTTTAAGTGTACCAAATTTATTTCAAGGAATAACAGAAACAATTATCAGCATACCGCCAAGCGATTTTAATATTACTAGCAGAAACAATTTTTCAACTTACAGCAGGTCAAGTATGGGTGCTGTACGACCAACTGCATATTATTCTAGAAGTCAAATTTATGCAACTTTTTTTGTCCCTTTAAATTATGAAGTTACAAAAGTAGGAATACACGCAAGTCAAAATAGAAACATTGCTCTCGCGACATCAAGAATAACAAATTCTACTGTTATTTCAAAAGGAACAGGTACTTCAAACACAGATTTAACTTTAGCTACTCCTTATGAAAGTGTTGATGGTGAATATTTTATTTTAATGTTCGAGCCTGGGGCAGTATCTGACCAAATTTATGGAGCATTTGCAACAATACAAGCAGTATAAACATGGATAAAGATACACTTCAAAGCATAGCAGTAAACGGGGCTACAATCGGCATAAGCCTCACAGATGTAGAGGCTACAATAAGAATAACTGCTTTAATTATAGGGCTATTATTTACATTATATAAATTTTATTTAACTTACAAAAATGAAAAGAGCAGTATTAATAAGGTTAAATAAAAATAAAAAACAAACATTAGGCCGATTATTTTTATTTGATGGCTTAGATATAGAGTATGAGTGCTGTACATTAGAGCTAGCTGATAATAATAATAGAAGAAATACAAGCTGTATTCCTGTAGGCGAATATAATGTTAAGCCTAGAACATCTGAAAAATACGGAAAACATTACCTTGTTGAAAACGTAGAAAATAGAGATTATATACTCATCCATCCAGCAAACTATTATACACAGCTAAAAGGCTGTATTGCTGTAGGTGCTGATTTTTACGATATAAATAAAGATGGCGAGTGTGATATAACTTATAGTCGTAGAGCAGTAAAAGAAATGCTCGAAATAGCGCCTGATGGATTTAACTTAATTATACTAGATAATGCCTAAAATTAAAAGAATAAGCCCACAAGTACTAGATATTGACCATGAGTATAAAGCTGGATGGGAGCAGTGGTATTTATTATCATCAGATAGACATTGGGACAATCCGCACAGCGATTGGAAACTGCAAAAAACACATTTAGACACAGCAAGAGAGCGAAATGCTAAAATACTTGATTTCGGAGATTTATTTTGTGTTATGCAAGGTAAATATGATAGAAGATCATCAAAGACTGATTTACGAGCAGAGCATCAGGTTGATAATTATTTGGATGCTGTAGTTAATACAGCTGTTGATTGGTTTAGTCCTTATGCTGATATGTTTGCCTTAGTAGCTGAGGGGAATCATGAGAGCGCAATAAGGAGGCATCATGAAACTGATTTAATAGAGCGCTTTGTCACTACTCTTAATTATAAAAATAAAACAGAGCTTACTAAGGGGCTTTATACAGGCTATGTAAGATTTAGATTTAAAAGAGCTAACAGCAGCGAGAGAAAAACACCTATTATGCTTAATTTTACACATGGCTACGGAGGTGGCGGCCCTGTTACTAGAGGTGTAATACAAACCAATAGAAAGGCAGTTTATTTACCTGACGCACAAATATGCGTTTCGGGACATATACATGAGAGCTGGCAAATATCTATCCCTAGAGAGCGAGTTAATCATTTAGGTAATATATACCTAGATGAGCAAGAACATATTTGTCTACCTACATACAAAGAGGAATATCTAGCAGGCGAAAATTACCACAGAGAAAGGGGGAGGCCTCCTAAGCCATTAGGCGCATGGTGGCTAAGATTCTACTGCGAGAATATGAAAATAAAACACGAATTTATTAGAGCTAAATAATCTTTTTTTAAAAGTTTTTTAATAATTGTTTGGTGGTTAAGTTTATTGTTGTACATTTACAACATCAAACTAATACAAATACTAAAAACAACAGATTATGAAACTTACAAACGCAAAAGGTACAAAAGCAGTAAACATAGTTACAGATAATGGATATGGTACGCCAATCTATAGAGCTTTATTTGTTCAGATATATAACGGACAAGAACAAGTATTAGACTCGAAAGATTATAAGTCTTTAAAAATGGCTAAAAATTGGGCAGCAAAAAAACTAAATTAATATAAATGGAGGCTTAGGCCTCCTTAATTTTTTTGATTATGAAAAAGAAAATGATTAAACATTTAAAAAGCCAACAGCTCGAACTAATTAGCTTAATTAATGTATGCTGTATATCTTCAATAGGTGGCCATGATAACGGACAGCTCAACAATTTACAGAGAGCGCTAAAACTTAACCAGGATTTAATAAAATTAGTAGAAGATGAATAAGGTACTAAATAATATTAAAAGACTTGTAAAGGTCAGTAATTGGGAGCATATTACTTATGCGCCTTATAACTTAACAATTAATCAATTAAACACTTTAAAATTAAACAAAGATGGAAAAAAATGATGTAGTAAAGTCTGTGCAAGCAAATGGCACATTTGAATTTCAAGGTAAAACATTCTATAAATATGAGGTAGAAATGCAAAACGGCGATGTAGGTGAATACAACAGCATAAGTGAGAATCAAAGCAACTTTGTAGAGGGCGCTCAGGTAGATTATATATACGACACATCAAAGCCTAAATTCCCTAAAATAAAGCCTGTATACAATTTTAAAGCCTCACCTAGCAGAGATGGCAATTTTAACAATGTACAAAAAGCACAGCGTGGCGATGATGTACAGAAAATGATCGTTAAGCAGAGCTGTCTTAAAGCAGCTGCTGAATGTATAAAGCGAGATGATTCAGAGGCTATTTTAAGGCTTGCAGATGTGTTTGTAAGCTGGGTAATGAATACAGAATACAAGGCAGCTAAGAAAGATAAAAAAGAGACAACAGATTTACCATTTTAATTATGAAAGTAGATACAGAAAATTTAATATCTGTGCAGAGCTATGCACATGATCAGAGGGTAAGTACTACAGCTGTTTATAATTGGATAAAAAACAATGTAGTTCAGGCTGTTGAGATAGATGGCGTTAAGTTTATAATAACAAAAAACCCTAGTAAAGACTAGGGCTTATTGTAGATAATAACTAATACCAGATTATGAAAAAAATATTAGAAGCCAAAGATAAGCAACTAAATGCAGAGCAGCAAATTTCTCTGTTACTTATTTTAGCTACATTTAAAAGCCTTAGTGAGCAGCTGTACAATATAAAAGGCGCACACAAGGGCATACTAAAAAAGCGATTTAATTTAGTAATGGCTACATTTAGAAGTTATGAGCGCGAGCTGGATGCCACATGGTTTAAAAATAACACACAGGCCATTGAAGATTTACATGATGCCCTTACTGATATGATTTATACCTTAAGAAATGCTGTACTAACTGAAAATAAGGATATTATATGAAAATTTTTAATAAAGATTACAGAGATGTAATACTTGATTTATCTAAAGAGGGTACTTTAATTATTACAGATCCTCCTTATAATGTAGGTTGGAAATATGATACATATAAAGATAATATTTCAGATGAAGATTATACTAAATTATTTAAACCATTTAAGGGTTATAAGTTTGTAGTGATTCATTATATCGAGCATATTATAAAGTATATTGTGCCTGTGATGGGAGTGCCTGAAAAATGCATACAATGGGTATATAATTCACATTTAAAAAGGCAGCATAGAACTATTGCCTTTTTTAATTGTAAGCCTGATTTATCTAAAGTTACACAGCCTTATAAAAATTTGGATGATAAAAGAATATTAGCAGAAATTGCAAAAGGTAAAACAGGATGTTCTATTTATGATTGGTGGCAAATTGATTTAGTAAAAAATGTAA
>JACLAB010010647.1_pt1 | contig 14647 bp, 18 predicted proteins | sample 8027921 | NCBI WGS metagenome assembly JACLAB01 (sample SAMN15725117, study PRJNA655200) | protist metagenome | isolation source: fluorescence activated cell sorting (FACS) single amplified genomes of... | place: USA: West Boothbay Harbor, Gulf of Maine | collected 2000-07-19 | reverse complement strand
CAGGGAGGACGAGGAGATGCCCGAGACGCTGCTTGGCTGCGTTGGCATGGACCGACCCAACTACAATAAAGCGCCCAAGTGGTAGGGTTAGCGGTACATCGGGGGTAGACGTGCGGATAGCAGCAATGATGAGAGGCCAACATCAATCATATTCAAATAATGCAATGAAATGTAACTAAGAACAAACAATCTTACTTCTGATGCTACTGGTGCCAAATATAATGTCTATCTGGAATCCACCGAACGTCTATCTATATTCAGCCATTACCGGAGGATGGTATCAGGGCACCCTGTCGTGGTGATCCTGCCGTCCTTGTAGGCGGCCACCGCCTGCGAGTTGTAGGACTCTGGATACTGCTCCCCAGGCATAAAACCATCGTGGAATTGATGGTAGATCTCGGCCTGTTGAAATGGGAACTTATCACTGTCCATGACCCAAACGATTTTCTTCCCGGAGGTATCTGCATCAGACCCCTTGCCTGCCTTGAGCTGTATTCCCACCGCGTTCGCCTCTTTCTCTATCTCTGCCATGAGAGGATTGCTCATACCCCCTGTTAGTCCTAGCAATGACCTATATTCCGGCCCCCTATCTCCCAAATCAGGTCTATCACCGTTCTTGAAAAGGGAGAAGTACTCCTTGGCAAAGGCGGTCATGGCCCCCTTGGTCTCGGGGATCTTCATGCCCACAACTTCCCCATACCCCAGCTTACCGTAGTCACCCTCACCCATCAGATTATGGTAGCACACTATGCCCTTGTTGGTAGGGTCCCTGCTGCTCTTTGCCAACTTGTCACTTCCAGCATATCCAGCTGCCGAAGTTACCTGGGAGGAGTCTCGGCCCAGAATATTCTGCTCGGCATGCACGAACTCGTGCTGGACGTGCCAAAAGCAGCCCACTCCGAAATATACATCACGGTCTACGGCTGCAGAGGCTGAACTCGCCCCAGATATCAAGAGGCCTGCGCCGACCAAAACAGGCACTATTTCAGACTTCATGCTCCGTTTGAACCCTCTTACGGATTGAGGTACCCACCCAACAGTACAGTTGATAACGCAGAGACAAAATAAAACTCGAACAAACATCTATATATGGGTTAAAATAGCGCTGAGTTGTACCGAATCGGAAACGTGCTATACACACTTTAACTTTAACCGTCATCCGCAAATAAGTATTTCAACGACGAAATGCGTTCGTCGTCCCCACGAGCCCAAATTTTTACATAGACCCTACGCTTACTATACGCTCAAATCTTCTTATTGTTTCTGACACATAACTTATCTGAATTGACATGCTAATTCAGCGGACAGCGGGTGCTGTTGGGATTATCGCCGGGGGTATCTATCGCACGTTTAGGATTCAGCAGAGTATGACTTGGGTGACGTTCCATATATCTACCGCGCTCGCTCGCTCAGATTCCGTCGACTGCGGTAGCTATAAGTTTATTTGTGAGGTAATAGTACTATCAGTCGTTAAATATTACTTCTGTTGCTACGTATATAAAAGATAACGGTTAAGCATGTCTAACGAAGAAGGAAATCGCGCAAGAGCTGGAACTCCGAAGTCGGGGAAGAAGTGCACTTCCAAGAGTTCTGTGAGCAGCCGTAAGAAGAGCGCATCAAATGCTACCTCAGTAAAAAGCGTTAAAAAGAATATCTTCAATGATGACTCGGACGAGGATGATCTTGATTTCGACGAGAACGACATGGGGATGGATGATTATGAAGACAGTGATAAGGACGCAGATATGAATATGCTCGACACGAGGGGAGGAGGGGATAGTAGCGAAGACGATGAAGGTGCTCCTGAAGAGATGAAGAGCAATGCTGCCGAGATCCAGCGTTTGAAAGGCATGTTCGAAGAATACGAAAGCTCTCTCAGTGCCAAGAAGAAGAAGAACTTAAAGAAAGGGAAGAAAGGGAAGGACGGAGCGAAAGACAAGGACACAGCAGTACAGAACATGGAAGGACAGTTACTAGATGCATCTGTGCTAGCCAATCTGGACGCGGACGATGTGTACGGAGACGAAGAGGACAGAGAGGGAGAAGGAGGCGGGGAAGAGGAAGAGGAAGTGGAGGATCCGTACTACCAGAACCGTAGACGGGTGGGGAAGATCGACATGGCTGTCAAAAAATCCATCCGCCTGGGGAACGAGGAGATTGAGGTAACAGCCCTCACAGGAGTGCCGGGGCAGAAGGGAAAAGATCTCCTCGCACTTTATATAAATGATAGGGGTCTCGGGACGCATGTCAAGGCTCCTACCGACGAGAAGCGATCCTTACTGCACGCAGCACTGGATTCGAAACTTGGTAATAACACCACCACAAAATTCTCCATATTTGCGTCCCAAAAGGCCAGCAAAGGCGCAGGGCCTGCCAGAGCCTTCCGCACGTCCAAGAAGTCCTCCAAGGGCGGGGCCCTCAAGCTGGCGGCGGCGGCGGCAGAGACGAAGCGGATTAAGATGGCGAGACGGAGAGGGGCTCTGTGAGGGGGGTTGTGACCTACTGTATTTGAATATATGTTTAAATTGAAAGAAATCGCTAGAATCGTCTTTTTTATATCTTCAATTCTACACGTTCTACATCTATTTTCCCTAGTATAATCGTTTCTTGTTCTCTTGGCACTCCCGTTTATTAATAATGGACAGCTGCTCCCCCTGGACAAGGAGCTTCATCTACCCCCTCTGTACTTAATCACCCCTCAGCTACCGCTTTTTAATAAAGGGAAGCTGTACCCCCTGAGGAGAGGCGGGATCGTACCCATGTATCTGTTGAGGGGTGTCCCTGTATCCGTTGACACTGTTGATGGGCTTGGCAGGGGATAGGCGGGGGGCTGCCACGTCTACAGCGTACGCTTCACTGCTCTCATCCTCATATTGAACACCCCCTGAGGGCGCCCCCGTCTTCTGGGCTCTCTGTCTCTCGTAGGCCTGAGCAGCCAGCTGTTGTGCCTGTCGAGCAGCATCGGCGACATCTGCAGTATTTTCGCCATCACCCCCTCCCGCACCCTTGGTCCCATCACCATACGCAGCTCTAGCACTTTGTTCGTCCTGTGCAGCATTCCCGTTATTCCTGTTTGCCAATCTTTGTCTGAGGAACATCTGTGTGCGCTGTATGCTCTCCTCCGCAGCACTCATACTCCCCTCTTCCAGATCCTGTCCTCGGTCGCCAAGCCCTTCAATGCGGCCGACGGAAGCGGAACCCACCATCTCTCGCACCTGTGAATGATGAAAATTGGGATTATCGTTAGCGTGAAGTTTGTGTTGAGGCTCATGGTGACGAAAGCCTAGTGTGATAGAACTAAATCACCATCATCCGTATTATTCACATTATCACGTACCTTGGTGGAATGACTACCTGATCCGGGTCTGCTGTCTGGGCGATTCTTCGCATCCTGTCGCTGCTGTCCCGCTTTGCGAAGATCTTCTTTCGCACTCTCAGCTGCTGCTCTTGCAGCCAGTGCTTGCGTCATGCGATCCACTTCAGATAGATGTGTCGTGAAGAGGGTGCGAGGAATGATGTGAGCTTGATTTGTGTGCATTGGTCTTCCAGGATACCTCAAGTAGAACTGCGTCTAGATCCCTAGATCCGCACGTACCCGCAGACATGCCCGCTTCCCCTCCATTCTCTTCGAGATCCAGTCTTCCAGGGTGCTGCTGGCTCATTCCCACATGCTTTAGAGTGGGGTTTGAAGCTGTTTCCGCCATGAAATCTGCAGATCAAATGAAGAGTCAGTTATGGGTACGATGATTGAGTATGATGGTCGTGATACTCAAAGATATAGTAGAGCTAAATCACATTTATCCAATAAGCCTCAGATGTGAAATTTCGTACGTAAAATAGAGCCACATCTCCTACACCACAAATATCGAATGAGCCCCAAAAAATTGAATGGTATGACGATGTCTTTTGAGACATATCCCTCAAAAGATTACCAAAAAAACCTACCATCATCGTCGCCCGCTATCCCAGACAGCATGATCTGCTTGGCTTTCTTTGACTTGCTGGATTTTGGACCCTGGCTTTCCTGCTGAGTATATTATTATATGTGTTATGGCGATTATGAGTATCAGCTGCGTGCTATGAGATTAACATCATATGATAATCGAGTAGAATGTAATAATATTGCGTCACTAAATCCCTACATACTTGCAACGGCTCGTCTTTATTGGGAGAATTATGTGGGGAGGCCCCAATCACAGATAGCGCTGATTCGCTGTCCAGCTGGTAGCGAGAGAGCATGTCATCGTCATATCCCCCTTCTTGCTCCTTCCCGTCCATGTCATCCACATCGCCGTACAGCATTTTGGTGCGGACTTCTATAGACGAAGGGGTTTCTCCAGGTCCTGCGAACGCGCCTTGATTCGGAGTAAGCGAAGCTCCGCCTGCGCGTACAGTGGGAGTGTGACCTGTAGAGTTAGACTGCTCCGCAGCCTTGAGACGAGCTTCCACCCGCTTCCGCTGCGCCTGTTCCAGCTCCAGAGTCGTCTTTCCATCCATGATACTACGCTCAGCCGAGTCAATATTCTCTTTCAACTCATGAATGCGGGCACGGTCTGACTGGTGCTGCTTCTCCAACTCATCCACGCGATTGTCTTGCTTAGCCGCCATAGATTTGATGCGCTCTAGATCCTGCTCCAGCTGCGTTTATATTAATGATATACCAAGTTGGGTGGGTTATGTAAGTGTAAGCATGCTATTGGTTCCTTAACATTCACATGCCCTACACACACACCACACACCTGCAGCACCCGCATCTCCTTTTCACTGCTGCTCTGCTTGGACCGCGTAACGTTCTGCTCTATGTGTTCCTTGGCCCGTTCTAGATTGTTCGTTAATTCGTTCACCTTGTATCTGTGTGCCTCGTCGCTCGTGGCCCTCGCTCTTCTTTCCTGAGACAAAGCGTCTTCTGTATCCTTCAGCTCCTGCAACAGTCCGTTTACGGTATCGTTGGTGCTGCCTTGCATCCTCTGAAAGGATGCCTTGCCATCAGTGAGCTCTTTCTGAAGTAGTTGCACCATCGGTTTAACCTCTGCAAGCTCGGCTTCCGCTGCGCTGAGGGCCACGCGCATCTTTCTGGTCTCCACCAGGCCCTGTAATGTTGATGATGTTTGAACAGGGGTCGTTGGTTGCATGGTGACGTACGATAGATGTTTGGAAGTCGTTATTGGTGTTATGGTTGATTGTATGATCGCGATACTTAAGAATATGGTAGGGCTAGGTCAGGACTTTCACATATATCACACGTTACAGGATGCGTTGGGGATCTCACGCGCACAATTCAATGTTGAATACAATCGATACCAATGTTATAGAGCAATACCCCATATCCACCAACATACGCACCTCCCTCTCCAGCTTGGCCATGTCCTTGGTCATCCTCTCATGCGCAGCACCCTTCTTCGCCAAGCTTTCCTCCAGCTCTACGTTCTTAGTTTTCAGCTTTTTGTAGTCTTTATCTATTTCTAGACGCTCACTCTTCACTTTACGGAGCTCTTCAGCACTGCGCTCCATCTTTCCATCTAGTTCTTTGCACCACTCCGTCATCTTATTGACCTCATTTTCGGCCTTGGTAGCTTCTAAACGTGCGGCCATGGTCTCCATCTCCATCTGCGTTCGACTCTCGCTAGAAATCTTCTGCTTGTTGCGCATATCCTAGGTAGGTTCATGTGTATTATAAGTGGGCTCAGTCAGTATGATTTCTGTCACAGTATGCATCATAAATGTCGATACCACTACTTGCCCTCTCGGTGATGGCAGCACCCGGAGCTATTCGAGTGTCCTCATAACGTATGCATATATCTGATATGGCACACGCAGATCACCTTGGGTTCGGCTATTAAAGAGCACCAGCAAGGCGATAATAGAGTTGTGTTATAGCAAATAGGTGTAGAGGAAACAGACTGAACATTCCCAAACATTGTCCAAACTCTCTATTGCGAAATATACTCACCTGCAGTTCCCTTCTCATGGCAGTCATATCTTTTGCCATCTGCTGCTGCATCTCCTCATGTTGCTTAACTGCGATCTCTTTTTCGGCCTTGGCAGTCTCTGACTCTTGCAATGCTTTCTTCTCGTGGTCTTGCGCATCCTTGGTCTGCTGACGGTACCTTTTTTTTAGTGATAAACAATGTTTTGATAACATTGTTAGATGAAGATTGTATGAGATGGGATGTTCATGGTACATATACAAGACAGAAATATCCTTGTAGACATTATCATTATTAAGGCACGTACTGGTCAGTCTCATCAGTGGCAGCTTTTACTCGGTCGGAAATCTCAAGAACCTGCTGCGCAGCTGCCTTTTTCGACTCCTTTACAAGGTTATCCAATCGGGATATGTCCTCCTTGAATGACTTTTCCAGCCTGTTGGTGTGTTCTCTCAACTCGTCTGCCGTCTGTACTGCAACTCGCTTTTCCTTTTCTAGAATGATCTTTTCATCATCCAACTCGGTTACTTTCTGGTTGGCTATCTTGGCTTCCTTCACTGCGTCCTCCATATGCTTCTGCGCTGCAGTGAGTTGTTTTTGTGTAGATTCAACCTGTTTGACAGTAACGTTTAAGGGTCATTATGAGTATGATGGTAGGGTGTGGTGATCATGATCCTATAGTATATGATAGAGCTATATGACACTTTTCACAAAAGCCATTCAGGTCTTCCTTCTCTATCGCACGTCATAACAGACCTTTCACACGAACCACTCAGCATTGAAAACAACACAAATGGTATAGAGATACACGCTTATAGCAAAGTCTACCGTGAGATCAACTGCGTACCTGCTTCATCATCTGCGTCGTCTCCTGCAGTAGCTCCTGTTTCTCGATCTCAAGACCTCTCAATTTCTGCATCTTGGCCTTGATCTCTCCACTGGTGTCGTGTAATTGTATTATTATCAGTTCAAAAGTTACGTTGTGCACTCACAATGACTACAGATGTTGCAGAGATACAGCCCTCTGGTACTCGCTTCTACGCCTACACCAATCCTCGCAAGCACAACACACACCTTATCTTGTTTCGGTCCGTGTCGAGAGTGCGCTTGAAGGTAACCTCCTGCCTCTCCATCATCTTTTTCAACTCATCTGCAGTTTCCTCGTACCTGCAGCGGCGAAATAATGTTCGCACAGGGGTCATTTTAAGCGCCTTGGTTGTGCAGTATGTTGGTAATGCTGCAGGATATGGTAGAGATAAAAGTATCTAAATTTCACTTGAACTGAAAACGTACTTCTTCTTGTCCGCCACGCTTTCGTCTCTCTCCTTGCGGGTCTGTGTCAGCTCTTCTAAACCTGTGGGATAATGAGGGTGTTGAAGTGGTATCGTCAGCACCACAATGATTGCGCTGTAAGCTCGTGGTATTAATGATGTGGGGATACATCCCTCGTAGCAAATATGCAGTCGCCCTTGCATATCACGTACGCCGCTCCAGCTCCGTACGTAAGGCGTTGGTCATGGTCATTGCCCCACTGACCTCTCCCCTCATATACTCCTCCAACTTCGATCTTTCCGCTTCGGCTGCTATCAGCTTCGCCCCTTTTTCTTCCAGTTCTGAGGCTAGCGCATCGGCTTCTTCAGTGAGCTGGGCCTCGGCTTCCTTCACTCGCTGTAGCTCTTCCCAGTATCTTTTTTTTGGCGAGGGATGAAGAGATGTTGGTTTGAGTTGACGGAGTTGTAAGAATGGAAATGGTAATGTGTGCTCATGATACTCTAAGTCCAGACTTCAATGTCTATTTACCTGGCCTGTCCATCCCTGGCCTGGGCTTGCATGGCATCGAATTGCGTAGTAGCTTTCTGCAGTTTATCCACCGCGTCATCCTGGAGTGAGAATAGACCAATGCCGGGGTCATTATGCGATGATTGTGATAAATGATTGTGATAAATGCTTGTGATAACCAAGGAAATAATACAACTAGACAGGACCTTTCGCACCCAATTCTCATCGTTTGATATGATTGCAATGACATAGAGATACAGTCCTTTAGTGTCCTAATGACCAACCGCACGCCAATAGCAATGACATAGAGATAAAGTCCCTGAACTAAAGTTGACCCTTCGCCCGTATCTATAGCACGTCCATAATCCCTGAAGTTCACTACTTTACGTACTCTTTCCTTGATGTGCGCATCCAACGCCCGGCGGTGCTCCGCCTCCATCTGTTTCTTGGCAACTTCCCCTCGAGACAGCTCCGATTGCAGATGTTCCACTTCCATGGTATATCTGTGAGGGGAATGGATGTTTATGGTTATTATAAGTATAATGCGTGTATTGCATGCAGCAGTAATGGTGTAGAGATACAGCCCTTTAATCCTCATCCACTAATATGCACTTTCCTGCTGACATCTCCACCCATTAGGCCCATGTGGTGAGTAGCCTCTGACGCCTCCCGCTCAAGCTCGTGGTTCTTACTTTTTAGGGCATTTATTGTTTCTGTGAGTGCAGCCATACGACCTTTTACTTCCCCTTTCTCTGCTACCCGTGCTTCCTCGATAGTACGCAATTTTGCGCTGAGCACCCGCTCTTGGTCGTTCTTGCTCTCTAGCAGTGCACGTACGCTATCTGCTTCTGCCTGGGCGGCCTTCAACTCGGCTTGTATCTTGTGCACTTCTGATTGTTCCTTGACTAGGAATGAAAGTTGATCCTCAGCTAGCATCTGACCTTGATCATTGGCTTGCTGCGCCGCCTCTTTGAGCTTAGAAAAAGTCTGGTCCGCGTCCGCGTTGGCGCTATTCATCTCGGCTAAGGACTTCTGCAGCTTTTTATTCTCTTCCGTGAGGTTCCAGAAGTGATCTGTCTGCGCTGCCTGGATATATATATAAAAATGGAGTATTGATGTGTCATTGAGGACGTTTGACGATATTGTTAGTATGGTCATGGTATGTTATGCAATAGCGCCTTAATACACTTTTGTAAACAGTCTCCGGTATTGAATGTGGCAACAGTGATATTGAGACGCGGCATCTTATAAGTAGTGATGACCTCGCTAAGAACGTGCTATGGACATACTAACAGACTTACCTTCTCCTTGGCCGCATCTTGCAGCTTCGCCTCCAAGCTCTCCACCACCTTCTGCATCACACTCTTCTCCTCCGCGGCCTGCTTCTGCAGTGTACCCATCTGGGTCTGCAGCGCACTGGTCTTCTTGCGCATCTGGTGTGATAAAGTACATTTGGATAAGGGTCACTATGAGTATAATTATTGCATGCTATGCCAACAATGTTGTGGAGTGCGATAGATAAGTCCTTTCATATAAAGTACTCAACACTGAGTACAACAGACGGACAGACGGAACACAGTGATACAAAACCATAGGGATCATCAATATGCGTACATCGGGTATCTTTTGGGCCTCCTTTTGGTAAAATCTATGAGAAATGTTGGCAAGATTTGAAGAAGTTTGAGGGTCGTCGTAAGCAGGACGACTGCACTTGATATTTGTGTTAACCAAGGAAATAGTAGAACTACAGTAGAACTTTCATGTGAACTAACTAGTAAAGCATATAATATATATGGTATATATATGCAGTCACTTAAACAAAGTTCACGAATATGACGATATGACGTACCCCATTTCCGATACAGCATTGCCGATATCCTGCTCGAGCTTCATAACCACGTTTTGACTCTCCATGTATTTCTGGTGCTCACTCTGGTATATGTCATTCAGCCGCTGCATGTCATTGCGTAGCTGGTTGCTGACTGATTCACTATCGGCTATGGCTTGCTGCAGGTGTAAATCCATGGAAGGAATGTAGGGGTTGAATTAAGTATGATGGTTGGGTGTAGTGGTCATGATACTCATGCATAAGATAGAGCTAGACCCCACCTTTAAAAAGTGCACAAGAACATTGCATGGTATAATAAAGATATGAATCTATGACCTTTTTAAGTTCAAGTACTACTCACCTGCATCTGAGCGTTCCTCTGTTCTGCTTCCTGCAGTGTACTTTTCAATTCCCCCACTTGCACCCGCAGGCCGTCCATCTCCTTTATCTTGGACTTTACGGCTTCCAATGACTTGGCCTCTTTGCGCACTTGCAGCATCATGCTCTCTAGTTGGGAATACATGTTCGTCGTTTGAGTCACCTGCGGCGCATAGGCGGGAGGGACGTGAGGACCGCTGTTGCCCAAGGCTGCACCGCCCCCGACCTGGTACTGACCTTGAGGATTCGGCGCTGGCCTCTGCCCACTGCCGCCAGCGGCCCCCCCTTGTTGCGGTCCGGCTGGCTTTGTACCTTGTTGCTGCACTGGTTGTGTATTCCTATGGTTCTCCATCATTTAAGCCTCACAAAGTCTATCCTCTACACGAGTTCAAGGTATATGACTTTTTTCCTAGTTGTTGGACTTTGGGAATCTAAAATCTTTGTAATATCTCAAACGAGACAAGGCTTTGAATTCTATTCAACAGGTGCATAAGGCGTACGTCCATAGACGTGCGTTCACCAATTTCTTGAAATCAGTCCATTACAGCGCGGTAGAGATAATATTGCAAATGCTAATCCATAATTATAGATTTTAGTTAGTTGAAAGCACACCCCGAGATTAAATTTTTATAATGGATTCTCCTCCTAGGCCCCGGAATAGCCCTTCCACTTCTGCTCTGAATTTTCTGGTAGTAGTAGGCTCACTGAAGGTCAAGATACTGGATATAAGCGATGCCGACGATTTGCTGCGGAGTGATGAAAGTTATTCGTTAGATGCAAGCTCGTCTTTGACTGAAAAGAGCGATGCAGAGGGAAATCGACGGGCGGGAATCATGGATCGCATTCGCGCGAGGATGTCCTCAAAGAAAGAGTCGGAAACAGCAGGGGTTAAAAGATCAACAGATTCCTGTAGTTCTATGCAGACCCGTTCTGGTATGGACGCTGCTTCCGCACGAATCGTAGATGGGTCTGGTGCACAATCTTCTAAAGAAGGGTTCACCTATGCGAGCCTCTCCATCATCAATCCCACTCTCCGCTCCCCCCGGAATCAAAAAGAAAGGAATAATGGTACAGACGACGGCCTGGTGGTTGGGCCCTCGTTCAAGTCCCTCCCCGTCCATCTATGGACATCAGGGAATAGGGGCAGACAGTGCTTCGTCTTTGACCACGTACGGTCCGAGTGCCTCTTATTCGTCGGTATGTATGCACATACCACTAAGGCCGATAACCCATGCAGTACTGAGGATAACGTGGACAATATATGCAATTCAGAGAAGTATGCAGGCATGTCCCGATTGGTGGGATATGCCCGGATTCCGCTTCGCCGCCTGGAGGAAGACGTAGTGAGGAGCCAGTGGTACAGCCTCAGCCCCGTACATGACAATGCGGGAAACCATGCAGAAGACCCAAAAGCTGCGCCTATCTCTCCTTCAGGCCCGTCACTTCTGCGCACGGCTGTGCAGCTGGAGTTGCAATACTCCCGCACCCATGACACTAATAGCGATAATAAGAGCGGTGCAGAATCTACCTCTGCCAACCTTTCCAGCAGTGCTTTTCCGTTGTCTGTGGATGATTTTAACCCACTCTCACGAAGTAGATCTAGCTCTGTTGATTTCAAGGAGGCAAAGCATGCAGATAGAGGTATAGATAATGGGAATTCGGATGCGAAGAATCCAAACTACGACTTAGAATACTTCGAGCGGAAGCGCACGTATACAAGTAATTTTGATACATCCTCCAAGGGAAGGGAAGACAGCGAAAAAGCTCGGTCAGTCGCCGAGATCCAGCCAGATATAGATATGGGGGCGCCGCAGAATTTAAAAGCTGCAGGTAGTACAGAGGTAATTCCAGGTAATGTCGGTATTGAAATGGATGGAATGGAACAGAAAGGAGAGGAAGATGACGGCCTATATGAGGGGGGTGGAGCTTGTGGTGTCCCTGGCAGCATGCAGTATGCAGTGCTGCAGGGGGATTATTACTCTGACAGCTCCACCGACGACCAGGATAACGATTTTAGTGGTAATGACGGTAGTAACGTCGAAGATGACGAGAAGACTAAAGATGTGGAGTTCCAGAAAGAAGAAGACATGAACCTGCCGGTGGGGCTTGTGGACTATGTGTTGCTATTCTCTCCCCCCATCAGTAACACTGGTGGTGATAACAGCAAAGGCAACATGAACGAGCCTGTAGTGTTGCGAAGTCGCTTCCCCCCTCAGAACCACGCAGACTCCCCCCTCCCGGATGGCGTAGAGTGGTTCGCGGCTCCCCGGGGATGCGTGTTCCAGACCTCCGCAGCCAGTGTGCGCAGTGGAAGTAACAGGCATAGGTATGAGCACGGGCTGTCCCTTCGTCCCGCGCCAAGCATCGCATGCTTCGTGCTGAGCAGTGCCGGTGGCACGTGGGGGCAGGAACAGTACGGGGTCACGCTGACGTTCTATGTGCCGGCACCTGAGTTCTGCACAACAAGCGTTGATGAAGATTATAGCAATTATAGAAATGAGACAGTAGAACCTGAAATTGACATTACAGCAGGGGGAGGCATGTGGCTGTCAGATACAGGGCCAGAGATGGATACCTGGGGGAGCAAGCGAAATACGTACAAAGGTAAGAAGAACAGGAGGAATAGGTGCCCGCTGCAGTACCACTGGATGGGTGTGCACTTGTGCCTGATTTCTAGATTTCCCTTCTTCCAGCAGATGTCTCAGCTGCTGGAAGCCGTGTACGTAAGGCATCATTTGTACCGCATCAAATATCCCAAGTTGCAACATCCACAGATCCTTCGGAACCACCATGAAGCTGTAGAAGATTCAGCTGACGTTAAGGACAATGATCCTGGTGAAATGTTGCGGGGCGTGGAAGCCCTGGCTCTGCTATTGTGCCTGCAGCTACCAGTGCCTGTGGCGTATAGCGTATCGGTCACGCTCCCCCCTCTGCCTCTTACATATCTTCCTTCAGAAAGGAAGCGGGAATCGGATGAGGACAAGGCTAGGGAAGAAGGGACTCACGCGATATCTGACCCCGAATCAGAGAACATGTACTATATCCGCAGGGCCGATCAGCTGATGGAACGCTCAGAGCAGGAGTCGGTACAGAATGGAGGACTGGGTGAATGTGATAGGCAACAAGAGATGCCGCTGTTCTCACCAACCTCTAGTGACTTCGACGCACCCAATGAACAAGAGAGTAAAGAAACTGTCAGTGTGGACCATAGAGACTACGGCGGAGGCCAAGGGAGTGATTCTACTAGTAGTAGTACAGGAAGGGATGGAGAAATTGATGAAATCACGAATGAAAGCGATGGTGATGAGAGTGGCGATAGCTTAATCAGTGGGACCAGTGAAGGCAGTACGGACTGCGGTACAGTCGAAAGCACTGTGGCTACCTCTAATACAGGCGAGTCGTTTGAACTCTTTATCACCAAGGACCCCCAGCAAGCCATTAAAGACAACCATAAGCTTGAAGAACCTAAACCTGAAGAAGACTTTGCTAAGGAAGAGGATGGAAACGAGAAGAAAAGCAATAAGAATGAGAAAGACGATAATGATAGAAAAGGCCAGCAAGAGAAGAGAAAGAAAGGAGAAAAGCAAAGGAAGCAGCCAATAGTAATTCGCACCGTCAACCGCAATACGCTCGTCCAGGATGTGCCAGTATACAAACGACAGTCCAAGCTCAGGCAGCACCACCTCGAGCTGAATACTAATAATTCTTTTCCTGCCAGTTCCTCTAACTCTGCTGCTGGGGGTATGTCGCGGAAGGAGTCCGTCCTCGGTTCCTGGCTGGCCTCAGAGCTCTCAGGTGGGTCTAGTGGCAGCGGTACTGTCAGTACTGACGATCGCGAAGTATCCCCTTCTGTATTGATGAAGGATGAGGAAGGGAATGAGACGGATGATGGCACAGAGACTGACAGCAACACGGACAATGACTCGAATGCGCCGTCTGTGGATCTACGGGACCTAGATCCTTCTCCTACTCTGGTCTTTGCACAGCCGGACTCGTCTGACCTTCCCCGCTGCCCGTTCTCTGTGTCTGCTGTAGTGCGACAGCTCTCCCCCAAGGTCATGGTGGATGTGCTAGCCGCGGTGTTCTCCGAGAGCAAGATCTTGTTCCTTTCTGCTGACATGGGTATGCTGCCTGCAGTGTGCGAGGTGGTTCGGACGTTGCTGTACCCGCTGCAATGGTCGCACGTATATGTGCCGGTTGTACGTGCTATATATAGTGTGGATAGGGCAGTGCTCGCATGGGGCGGGAGGTTCATACCAACCTGATCTTAAGGGGTGGAATTGTGGCGTCCTATAGACGTGCTATAGATAACTAGGTTCATACCAATCTGATCTTAAGGGGTGGAATGTTCAGGTTTCCGAACTTATTTCGTACCGATGCGTGTTCTGCTGTGCCCCCTCTAAGTCAGCAGCACTAATTCATACCCCCATATGCTTCCCCGCAGGTTCCAGCTACATTGCTAGACCTAGTAGAGGCCCCTGTGCCCTTCATGCTGGGCATACACAGGGAGTGGCTTGAGCGGGTGCCTGCTGATTGTTTGCGGGACGTGGTAATAGTAGACATAGAGGGTCAGGGGGTTGATTATGGACACAGCTCCCGCAGGATTGCTATGAATACCATGCATGGTGTGAATGGGATGGGGATGGGAAGTAGGAGTTCTATGGCTGCTCACCGACCTTCCGCGCAAGCAGGTTCCTCCCTATGGTCCCTTCACCAAAAGGCCGCCTCGCGGGGG
>JACLAB010011588.1_pt1 | contig 14658 bp, 15 predicted proteins | sample 8027921 | NCBI WGS metagenome assembly JACLAB01 (sample SAMN15725117, study PRJNA655200) | protist metagenome | isolation source: fluorescence activated cell sorting (FACS) single amplified genomes of... | place: USA: West Boothbay Harbor, Gulf of Maine | collected 2000-07-19 | reverse complement strand
TTTTTTTCATCATTACTCATTTAATTGTTGAAATATTTTTTTATTATCAGTCTCAATCATTCCAAATAAAATTTTTTTAAAGCCATTGATGTCATCCTCATTAAAAGTATTTATAACCTTTTTTATTTTATTTATTTGAATAGTAGAAAGTTGTTTTTCGAGATCAAAACCTTTATTAGTTAATGATAGAGTTTTTGTACGTTTATCTATACCAGTTGAAACGAATATGAAACCTTCTTTTACTAATTGGTTAAGTACCCTGGACAGACTCTGTTTTGTTATTTTAAGTACTCTTAAGAGCTCTTTAATAGTTATATTTTTTTTTTTACCTACAAAATAAATAACCCTATGATGAGCTCTTCCAAAATTTAACTTTTCAAGAATTTTATCAGGTCCTTCAGTAAAATCGCGATACGAAAAAAAAATTAGTTCAATAACTTTTCTAATCTCTTTATCACTTAGAAAAAAAGGAGATATTAAATTATTTAGGTCAGCCATATTGACTTAATTATGCATCACTGATAGTCAATTGTCATTAAAAAAAGACTAAAGGATATAAAATGACAAAATCATTTGAGAATAGGGATGGGTGGATTTGGATGAATGGGGGATTTATTCCATGGAAAAATGCTACATCTCATATTATTTCTCAGGGTATGCATTACGCCAGCGCTGTATTTGAAGGTGAAAGATCCTATAATGGTAAAATTTTTAAATCTGAAGAACATACAGAAAGATTTTTTAAATCAGCAGAAATTATTGGAATAAAAATACCATTTACTAAAAATGAAATTACTTCTGCAAAAAATGAATTAATTAAAAAAATGAATTTTAAAAATTGTTATGTAAGACCTTTGGCTTGGAGAGGTGGAGAACAAATGGGAATATCTACAACAAATTCTAATATTAATGTCGCTATTGCTGTTTGGGACGATTGGGATTCTTATTTTAAAATAGAAGACAGAAAAGCTGGTTTAAAATTAATAACTTCTCCCTGGAAAAGACCAGCGCCTGATACAGCTCCCCATGAAGCAAAAGCTTCTGGACCGTATATAATATGTACAATGTCAAAAGAGTTTGCAGAAAAACAAGGTTATCATGATGCTTTAATGTTAGATTACAGAGGTTATGTTGCTGAAGGTACTGGGGCAAATATTTTTTTTATAAAAAACAATGATATTCATACTCCGATACCAGATTGTTTTTTAAATGGTATTACTAGGCAGACTGTAATCAAAATGGCAACCGAACAAGGCTTTACAATTATAGAAAGACACATATTGCCTGAAGAAATTAATAATTATGACGAAGTTTTTTTAACAGGAACTGCTGCAGAAATTACACCAGTTCGATCTATTGATAATTTAAATTTTCAAACTGGCGAAAATACAAAAACTTTCAAGTTTATGAGTGATTTTAGTGATTTAGTAAATAATACTAGTTAGAGTTTTCTAACCATTCATTTTTTTTATCATAAAATTCATTTTTCCAAAAAGGAGCATCTTTTTTAAGGTAATCCATAATATAGCTACATGATTCAAAACTAGCCTTTCTATGTTCGGCAAAACAACAAACTAAAACAATTTTACTATTTACTTCTAGTTTTCCATATCGATGAATAATTAAGCAATCTAATAGCTGCCATTTTAATTTTGCTTTATTAATTATTTTTTCTAACTGTTTATAAGCCATTTTTTTATAAACATCGATGCTAATTGATTGAACTTTATTGTTGTTATTATTATCACGAACATAACCGATAAATGATGTTGATCCCCCAATGTTTGAGTATAATTTTTTTATTGCTTCAATCTCATTTTCAGAGTTAAAATCCTCTTTTTGAATTTTAATCATTATCCTCCGCTGACAGGTGGAAATACTGCTATTTCATCTTTTGAGTCTAATTTAATATTTTCAACAATATATTCCTGATTAAGAGCAAATCTTAGAATCTCTTTATTAAAATGTTTTTTTAAATCAGGATATTTAGTCATTAAAAATTTTTTTAGCTTATTTAAATCATCTATTTCATTTGAATTTAATTCTTCTTCTTCATTTTGTGTTATTTCTTTAATCCAAGCAAAGTATTTAATTTTCATTAGAAGTGCTTTAACCCTGATTTGAGATAATCATAACCTGTATATAAGGTGAGCAGGCCTGCAATCCATAAAGCAATTTTCCCAATATATATAATTGGTATAATTGTTATTCCACTTTCACTTAATATCAAAAAAGCCAAAGCAATTAATTGCATAGCTGTTTTTATTTTAGCAATTCTTGAAACAGGAACACTAACTTTAATTTTTGCTAAATATTCCCTTAATCCTGATACAGCTATTTCTCTAAGTAATATAATTAATGCAGGAATAGTTTCCCAATCTGCAATAACTTCTTTTGAAGTTAAAATTAGTATTACTGCTGCAACAAGTAATTTATCAGCAATAGGATCAAGGAAGGTCCCAAAATTAGTTACTTCATTTCTGATTCGAGCGATATATCCATCGAAATAATCAGTGATACTGGCTATGCAAAAAAGGGTAAATGCCACCCATCCATAAAAAGGGCTTTTTAGGTAAATGCATAAGACTATTATAGGAATTACAATTATTCTAGCAATGGTTAGTAAATTTGAAATATTTAATTTCATAAATTTTTTTAGATTAAGTTTAACTTTTTAGCCATTAAAAAATTCATATATATCTTTGAGTTTCTTAATTGGTACATTTTTTACCTTTATGAATTCATCCCATGAAGCAGATTTAATTTTCTGTATTGTTCCAAAGTGAAGAATTAACGCTTTTTTTGTTTTTTGTCCAATTCCTTTAATTTCATCAAAAACTGATTTTATGGAAGATTTTGATCTTCTTGAACGATGGGCTGTAATAGCAAATCTATGAGCCTCATCCCTTAATTTTTGGATAAAAAAAAGTAAATCATCATTTGGTTTTAGATTTATATTTTTATTTTCAAGATGAATTATTTCTCTTCCAGCATTTCTATCTGGTCCTTTTGAAACACTTAATAATTTTATTTTATCTAATTTAAATTTTTTTAATATATTTAACACACTGTTGTATTGACCTCTGCCACCATCAATAATAAGTACATCAGGTATAATAGCCACTTCATTTAAATTAATTTTTGCAAGACGCCTACTTAAGACTTCTTCCATCATGTAATAATCATCAACACGTGAAATTTTCTTTTCTTTTAAATCATAGCGAATGTTAAATTTTCTATAATGCTTTGGACTTAAACCTTCTTTATCAGCAACGACCATGACCCCAACTGAATTTTTACCAAATGTATGGCTATTGTCATAAGCTTCTACTCTTGTAATTTTAGCTTGTGTTTTTAGTAGCCTAGATAATGAGTTTAGTGCAGAATGATGTGACTCTAGACTAGACTTTTTAAGCTTTATTCCTTCAAGTGCATTTTTTTCCGCTAATAAAACATGTTGAAGTTTTTCACCAGATTTAGGTTTTAATATTTTTGTTTTAATATTACTTTTTTTAATTAAAGTTTTTTCTACTTCCTTAAAATATTTTTCATCAATATTAACTAAGATTTTTGGTGGAATATCTTTATCTGCATAAAATTGATACAAAAATGACTCAAGTACTTCTCTGTTTTCAGTAGTATCTTCATGGGATGGGAAAAAAGATTTATTTCCATAGTTGCTTCCATTTCTATAAAATTTACCATGAATACAGCTTTTACCTTCCAATATTTTAATGGCAAAAATATCTATATTACGCATCTCTTTAATATAAACTGATTGATATTTCTGAATTTGATTTACTGATTTAATTCTATCACGTAATCTAGCCGCTTCTTCAAACATTTGATTTTTACTAGCAAATTGCATTTTAGTATTTAATTTTTTTTCTATTTTTTTTGTATTTCCTTTTAAAAATTTTTTAGCATCATCAATGCTTTCTTTATATTTTTTTTCATCAATATATTCGACACAAGGTCCGCTGCATCTTTTAATATCATAAAGTAAGCAAGGACGTGATCTATTGCTAAAAGTACCTTCTGAACAACTTCTTAATAAAAAAGCTTTTTGTAAAGCTATTAATGTATAATCAGCAACTGATGGAGAAACAAAAGGTCCAAAATAATCACCTTTAATTTTTTTTGATCCTCGATATTTTTGAAGTCTAGGAAATTTATGTTCTTTATTTATGAGTATGTAGGGGAAAGATTTATCATCTCTTAAGATAATATTAAATCGAGGTTTGTGTCTTTTAATTAAATTACATTCAAGAAGTAGTGCTTCAATTTCTGTGTTTGTAACAAAGAAATTCATTTTTTTTGTAAGGCTTACCATCCTTTGTAATCGACGAGTTAAGTTATTTAGTGAAGTATAATTTACAACTCTTTTCGATAGATTTTTAGCTTTTCCTATATATAGAATATTCCCCTCATCATCTTCCATTTGATATACTCCTGGTTGATGAGGTAGAGTTTTTGCAATAAATTTAATAATTTCATGACCTTTAATATTAGGTGGAAAATTTTGATTTTGAATGGTCACTCCAGCGTTTTTTTTATCCATAAACTTATTAATTTTCTAGATTATGATCTCAATTTATTATACTCCAAAATTAGATTTTTAATAAAATAAGTCTAAATAGATAAGATAATATATTAATTGGAGATTAAAAGATGGCTAAAATGACAACTGAAGAAGCTTTTGTAAAAGTGTTACAAATGCACGGAATACAACATTCTTTTGGAATAATTGGTTCAGCTTTTATGCCAATTTCTGACCTTTTTCCTAAAGCAGGAATAACGTTTTGGGATGTTGCTCATGAGTCCAATGGAGGTTTAATTGCCGATGGGTATACCCGATCAACAGGAAAAATCTCCATGTGTATTGCTCAGAATGGACCAGGTATTACTGGTTTGGTTACACCAATTAAAACTGCTTATTGGAATCATACACCCATGCTTCTTGTAACTCCCCAAGCGGCTAATAAAACAATTGGTCAAGGTGGTTTTCAAGAAGTTGAACAAATGAATTTATTCAAAGATATGGTATGTTATCAAGAAGAGGTTCGCGATCCATCAAGAATGGCCGAAGTGTTAAATAGAGTTATTGAAAAAGCTATTAGAGGATCAGCTCCTGCACAAATTAATGTCCCAAGAGATTATTGGACTCAAGTAATTGACATTGAAATACCATCTATAATTAGAATGGAAAGACAATCTGGAGGAGTTGACGCAATTAAAAAAGCTTCTGAATTATTGTCCCATGCCAAGTTTCCTGTTATTTTATCTGGTGCTGGAGTAGTTTTAGCTGATGCTATTAAGGATTGTAAAGCTATAGCAGAGAAACTCGATGCTCCTGTTGCATGTGGTTATCAACATAATGATAGTTTTCCTGGAAAACACCCACTGGCTGTTGGGCCTTTAGGATATAACGGCTCTAAAGCAGCTATGGAAATTATTTCAAAAGCGGATGTTGTTTTAGCACTTGGCACAAGACTAAATCCATTTTCTACTTTGCCTGGATATGGAATTGATTATTGGCCAAAAGAAGCAAAAATTATTCAAGTTGATATGAATTCTGATCGAATTGGATTAGCAAAAAAAATATCAGTAGGTATTTGTGGAGATGCAAAATTAGTTGCTCAACAAATCCTTAGTCAATTATCTTCAACAGCGGGAGATTCTGGAAGAGAGGATAGAAAAGAACTTATACATCAAACTAAATCATCTTGGCTTCAAACACTTACAAGTCTTGATCATGAAGAAGACGATGAAGGTACTAGCTGGAATAAAGACTCAAGAGAAAGAGACCCTGACAGAATGTCACCTCGAATGGCATGGCGTGCAATTCAAGCAGGACTTCCTGAAGATGCAATTATTTCAAGTGATATTGGAAATAATTGTGCAATTGGAAACGCTTATCCTACTTTTGAAAAAGGAAGAAAATATTTAGCCCCAGGTTTGTTTGGACCATGTGGTTATGGTTTTCCTTCTGTCTTAGGTGCTAAAATTGGTTGTCCCAATACACCAGTAGTTGGATTCTCTGGAGATGGAGCTTTTGGTATTAGCATGAGTGAAATGACATCATGTAATAGAGAAGAGTGGCCTGATATTACAATGGTAATCTTTAGAAATTATCAATGGGGTGCAGAGAAAAGAAATACAACACTTTGGTATGATAATAACTTTATTGGTACAGAACTTGATCCAAAATTAAGTTATGCAAAAATTGCAGAAGCGTGTGGATTTAAAGGTGTTAAAGTAACTAACCAATCAGAATTAACTGAAGCTTTAAAAGTTTCATGTGTTGAACAGATGAATGGTATTACAACTTTTATTGAAGTTATTTTAAATCAAGAATTAGGAGAGCCATTTAGAAGAGATGCAATGAAAGCCCCAGTTGAGGTATCTGGAATCATTCCATCTGATATGCAAGCTCAATAAATTCTATAAAAATGCATAAGAAGCCTGCAATTTAGCAGGCTCTTTTATTTATCAGATATAATCATATCAGCTGCTTTTTCAGCAATCATAATTGTTGGGGCATTTGTATTACCTGAAGTTATATTGGGCATTATGGAAGCATCAACTACTCTAAGATTTTCAATTCCATGTATTTTAAGTTTATCACTTACAACTGAAGTATCATCATTACCCATTTTACATGTGCCAACAGGATGAAAGATAGTTTGTGCATATTCACTAGCTGCCTTAACAATCTCTTCATCATTTTGAAATTGTAAACCTGGTCTAAATTCTTCTGGATAATACTTTTTAAATGTTTCACTTTCAAAAATTATTTTCCTTATAAGCCTAATACTAGCAGCCGCAACTTCTCGGTCATCATTAGTTGACAAATAATTCATTTTAATTTTTGGATCATCTCTAGAATCGCTTGAAGTAATAAAAATCTCACCTCTGCTTGTAGGTCTTATATTTGCAATAGTTGGAGTAAAGGCATTAAAGTTATGAAGATTTGATCCTCCTAACTTATCAGTACTTATTGGTTGAACATGTAATTGCAAATTAGGAGTTTCTCTTTTCTCATCACTTTTTGCAAAAGCGCATAATTGACTAGCACCCATAGTCATTACTCCTTTTCTTAAAAATATAAATTCCATTCCAATCATCATTTTTCCAAAAAAACTATTAATAGTATTATTGAGTGTTTTAATGTTTTTTACTTTGTAGACTGGTCTTAACATTAAGTGATCTTGTAAATTTTTTCCAACATAAGGATTGTGATGGACAACGGGGATTCCCAATTCTTTTAATTTTTTTTCATCTCCTATGCCTGACGTTTGAAGTATATGAGGAGAGCCAATTGATCCTGCAGATAAAATAACTTCCTTATTAGCTTTTATTGTAATTAATTTATTATTTTTCCAATAAGAGATTCCAATAGCTTTTTTCCCGTCAAAATTAATTTGTTTAACATGTGCCTTAACTTCAATTTTTAAATTGGATCTTTTTTTTACTGGATTAAGATAACCAACAGCTGTGCTGCACCTTAAACCATTTTTTTCTGTAACTTGAAAATAATCACAACCAAAATTATCACCTGTATTAAAATCATTAATTTTAGGAATTCCTTTTTCCTCTGCGGCATTTCTAAATTCATCTAAAATATCAAGTTTAATTCTTATATTGGATACTGATAAAGGGCCATTAACACCGTGATATTTATCCTTACCCCTTTCTTGATCTTCTGATTTAATGAAGTAAGGTAATACATCATCCCAACCCCAACCAGTATTTCCTTGTTGTTGCCAAATATCATAATCTTGAGATTGACCTCTAATATACAAAAGACCATTAATAGATGAACTGCCTCCTAAAGTTTTCCCCCGTGGATAATTTATAGATCTTCCATTTATTTTATCATCAGGTTCAGTTTTAAAGCACCAATCAGTTTTAGGATTATGCATTGTTTTATAATACCCAACAGGAATATGTATCCAAGGATAGTTATCTTTTCCTCCAGCTTCTAATAAGAGAATTTTGTTTTTAGGATTAGCACTTAATCTATTTGCTAACACACAACCTGCTGACCCTGCACCAATTATAATATAGTCAAAGTCCCCCATGTAGTCTTTGTTTATATCTTTTTTTTATAAAGTTAATTAATAAGTGTCTGTGAATTTAATTTTTTTGTTTATTGGTCTGGGATTATTAATTTTTGGCGCAGAATTAATTATTAGGGGTTCTGTAAGTTTTGGAAAAAAATTAAAAGTCTCCTTATTTGCAATTGGTGTGGTTATTGTAGCTGGTGGGACTTCATTACCAGAGTTAGCAAGTAGCATTAATGCTGTTGTAACTAATCATGCTGACCTAGCCGTTGGCGCGGTTATTGGAAGTAATATAGCTAATTTAATACTTGTTATGGCAGCTACATCTTTTCTAATCCCTATAAGTAATATTAATCAAAATCAAATTAACCAAGCTTGGATTAATATTGTGTTGGCTTTAATTTTAATTGTAATGAATTACTTTATTTTACCTTTTAACTTTTTATTTGGAATTTTATCTGTTGTCTTACTGATTATTATAATGTGGTTTCAGATTAAACAAGGCTCACTTGATGTATCTGAAGTTGAAGAAAAAATTGATTATTCTCTTTTAGTTTCAGTAATCTTTATAATTCTTGGTATAATATTATTAATTTATGGTTCGGATCTTTTTGTAAATTCTGCAATAAATATTGCAGATCAATTAAATATACCTGAAGCAATAATAGGAGTATCTTTAGTTGCCTTTGGCACTTCTCTGCCCGAGTTGGTTGTTGGAATTTTATCTGCTATTCGACGCAAAGTTGATTTTGCTCTTGGAAATGTCCTAGGCTCTAATATTTATAATGTTTTAGGAGTACTTGGTGCGTCATCATTTTTTGGAAATTTTAATATACCATCCATTATTGGAACAGTAGATCTCTTATTTATGTTGTTTGTTACTATAACAATCTTAGGTTTTATGTTTTTTTTAAAACGAATAGGGAGAACCTATGGTGCTATTGGTTTAGTTTTGTACATTGGCTATATGTACTATGTTTTTAACTAAAAATTATTTAAAAATTTTTTTCTTTAAAAACTTTTTTTGCTACCCTAAAACACTCCAAAGCTTGAGGTACACCACAATAAATACCAATTACATGAATAATAGCTCGTATTTCTTCTTTTGTTACACCATTTGTAATGGCACCCCTACAATGAATTTCCCACTCATTCATTTTACCTAAAGCTCCAATCATTGATAAGTTCATCATTGATCTTGTTTTCATGTCTATTACTTCATCACCCCAACCAAAACCCCAACACCATTCTGTCATTGCTTTTTGAAAAGGTAGTGTAAAATCATCAGCTAATTCTAAATTTTTTTCAACATATTCTTTACCCAATGTAGCTTTTCTTTTCTCTAATCCTATTTTAAATAATTTTTCATCCATAATAGTTAGATTAATTGATTGTTTGATAAATTTCAATCAGTAAAAATACTTATATTAATGAATTACTGTTGAAATTAGACTCTTTATTTGTAATGATTAATTATGAATAAGATTAGCTTCAAAACCTCTTTAGGATGGATAACTTTATGTGAAAAAAATAATCTTATTAGTTCAGTAAAGTTTGGAAAGGAAAAAAATGAAGGTAAAAATATTGTTTTAAATAAATTAAAAAAACAAATAATTGAATTTACTGAAGGAAAGAGAATAAAATTTAATGTAAAAATTTATACTGAGGGTACAGTTTTGCAAAAAAAGATTTGGAAACAGTTAAGTAGTATTTCGTATGGTCATACTAAGACATATGGAGATATTGCCAAAATACTCCATACTTCACCTCGCTATGTAGGTAACGTGTGTGGACAAAATAATCATTTACTTATTATACCATGTCATCGTGTTGTAAGATCAGATGGTGGACTTGGTGGTTTTTCAGGACTTGGTGGTATAAAGCTTAAAAAGAGACTATTAAAACTTGAGCAAGAATGAGTAAAAGTATTTTAATTCTTCAACATATTAATATTGAAACTCCAGGATATATTTTAGATCTTATGCACAAAGATAAATTTAATTTGACTACTATTGAATTAGATGAGGGAGAATTAATTCCTAATAATTTAAATCAGTTCGACGGAATGTTATGTATGGGAGGTCCTATGGATACTTGGATGGAGAAAGATTATCCTTGGTTAATTGAAGAAAAGAAAAAAATAAAAGAATTTGTTGTAGATTTGGAAAAACCATATCTTGGATTTTGCTTAGGATGCCAGTTATTAGGTGAAGTAGTCGGTGGCAAAGTTGTTAAATCAACCCCGCCTGAAATAGGTATCCTAGATATTAATATGAATGATATTTATTCTAACGATCTATTATTTGGAAAATTTAGTTCTAAGTTTAAAGCATTACAATGGCATAGCTATGAAGTACAAAATCTTGAGTCAAATAATAACATAACTTTATTAGGTTCATCAAAAACAACTAAATATCAAATTTTTAAATATAAAAATCATGCTTATGGTATTCAATTTCATATTGAGATAAGAGATAATACCGTATCACAGTGGGCATGTGTTCCAGAATATGAAATGGCTCTTGAAGAAACCCTTGGAAAAGGTGCGTTGCAAAAATTTGACCAACTAGCTAAAGATAATATGAGTATGATGAATTTTAATGCAGAGAATTTGTATGATAATTTTAAAAAAATTTTATAAAGAATGTGTTAATTAGGGAGAATAAAGATGAAGAAAATAAAAGGACCTGCAATTTTTCTTGCACAATTTATGGGAGATGAAGAGCCCTATAATACACTAAGTGGACTTGCTAAATGGGTTTCAGAATTAGGCTATAAAGGGGTTCAACTTCCTTCATGGGCGGAGCATATATTTGATGTTGATAAAGCTGCGAACAGTAAGGATTACTGTGATGAAATCTTAGGCATATTAAAAGAAAATGATTTAGAGTTGACTGAGATTGCATCTCATTTAACTGGACAGTTGGTTGCAGTACATCCAGCATATGATGAACTTTTTGATAACTTTGCAGATCAAGCTGTAAAAGGAAATCCTAAAGCAAGAACAGAATGGGCGATTAATAAAATGATGAACGTGGCTAAAGCATCTAAAAATTTAAATTTAACTGCAGCTGGTACTTTTTCTGGAGCTTTGGCTTGGCCTTATATCTATCCTTTCCCTCAAAGACCTGCAGGCTTAGTTGAAGAAGCATTTGATGAGTTAGCTAAAAGATGGACTCCTATTTTAAATGAATTTGAAAATAATGGAGTAGACTTATGTTATGAAATACATCCTTCAGAGGATTTGCATGATGGAAGTTCATTTGAAATGTTTTTAGAAAGAGTTAAAAATCATAAGCATTGTAATATGTTATATGATCCAAGTCATTACGTTCTACAGCATTTAAATTATCTTGATCACATTGATATTTATCATGAAAAAATAAAAATGTTTCATGTCAAAGATGCGGAATTAAATCCCACTGGAAAGCAGGGTGTTTATGGCGGATTTCAATCTTGGGTAAATAGAGCTGGACGTTTTAGATCACTTGGGGATGGACAAGTTGATTTTAAATCTATTTTTACAAAATTATCTTCTTTTGATTTCGATGGTTGGGCAGTACTTGAATGGGAATGCTGTATTAAAAGTCCAGAGCAAGGAGCAGCTGAAGGTGCACCATTTATCAAAAAACATATTATTGAAGTAACAGAAAAAGCCTTTGATGATTTCGCTGACTCTGGGATAAACAAACAAACAAACAAAAAATTACTAGGTTTATAACTATGAAAAGAAGGTTGAGATTAGGAATGGTAGGTGGTGGTCAGGGTGCTTTTATAGGTGCGGTTCATAGACTGTCTTCAAGAATGGATGATAAATATGAGTTTATAGCAGGCTGCTTATCTTCAACCTCAGAAAAAGCAGAGTTGTCAGCAAAAGAACTAGGTTTAGATATGAGTAGAAGTTATGCTGATTACAAAACAATGGCAGAAGAAGAAGCAAAAAAAGAAGATGGAATTGATGTTGTTTCAATAGTTACTCCAAACCATATGCATGCAGGACCTGCAATAGAATTTTTAAAAAAAAATATTCATGTAATTTGTGACAAGCCTATGACATCAACTATGGAGGATGCTTATAAATTAATGGAGGTTATCAAGGGATCTAATGCACATTTTTTTCTAACACATAATTATTCTGGGTATCCAGTAATAAGAGAAATGAGAACAGTAGTAAAAAATGGAGAGCTTGGAATAATTAGAATAGTTAAGGGAAATTATTTTCAAGGGTGGTTAGGCTCGAAGGAAGAAGATTCTGGATCTAACAAGCAAGCAGAATGGCGAACTGATCCTAATCGAAGTGGAGCAGCGGGTGCTGTTGGAGATATTGGAAGTCACACTATGCATTTGATTGAGTTTGTTACTGGATTACAATGTGAGTCTGTAGCTGCTGATCTAACAACTTTTGTTCAAGGAAGGCGATTAGATGATGATGCTTCAATTATGATACGCATGAATAATAATGCAAAAGGGAATCTCTCAATATCACAGGTTGCTACTGGTCAGGAAAATAATTTTAACATTTCTATATATGGGGACAAAGGTGCTCTTCATTGGGCCCAGGAAAATCCTAATTATGCAAGATTTTCTAAAGTAGGTTGTGCAGATCAAATTATAACAAGAGGTGGTGCTATTCAAAATAAAAATTCTTATGGCCCAATAAGAATCCCCCCAGGCCATCCTGAGGGTTATCTTGAGGGATTTGCACAAATTTATTCAGATGTAGCTGATATTATTTTAGATCATAAAAATAAGAGTGAACTATTAAAATTGATACCTAATGGTGATTCAGGTTTGCAGATCATGAAATTTATTAATGCATCAGTAAATTCAAGTAAAAATAACAGTATATGGACTTTATTAAACTCTATTTGATTAAAGCATAGTTAGTTATGCATTTTATGCATACTTGCTTTACTTTTTTTTTGCTTTCAATTTTTATTATTTTTTATTAAATTAACATCACGTTCATCATGTTTTCATGACGGAAGTAGACGAAAGTCGAAGGAACGCATGCAAAGTTATTAAATCGTTCAATCTGTTAATACAGATCGGAAGTAGGTTAAACCGAAGGAACGCGGAACTTATTAATTAATTTCCATAGCTAAGCATGAAAAGTAACACATAGCTTATGGTGAGTTATGTCATGTGAAATTTATAATGGAGGATTAATGTTTAAAAAATCTATTTATTTTTTAAGTATTTTATCAATTTTTTTACTATTGAGTTCGTATGCAAGAGCTGATGTTGATGCTGAAGTTGCGTATATATTAAATACTTTCTCATTTTTAGTTTGTGGCTTTCTAGTAATGTGGATGGCTGCGGGATTTTTATTTTTAGAGTCAGGGTTAGTTACAACAAGAAGTGTATCAACTATTGCGGCTAAAAATATTGGAAAATTTGCAATTGTATCAGTTGTTTTTTATTTTATTGGTTATAATCTCGGATACGGAGTTCCTGAAGGAGGATTTATTGGAAGTTTATCAATTTGGTCTGATTCTAGCTCAATAGAAACAGGTTATTCAGATGCATCTGATTGGTTTTTTCAAGCTTTATTTGTTTGTGCAACAGCATCTATAGTTTCTGGAGCAGTTGCAGAAAGAATAAAAATTTGGCCTTTCTTTTTATTTTCTGCAATCTTAGGAGGTTTTATATATCCTATACAAATGGGTTGGGAATGGGGCGGTGGTTGGCTTGACGCTCTTGGTTTTGCTGATTTTGCTGGCTCAACTCTAGTACATGCCTGTGGTGGAGCTGCAGCACTTGCAGGTGTTATGATTTTAGGACCAAGAATTGGCAGATTTTCACCCTCTGGTGAGCCAGTTAATATGGCACCCTTTGCACCTTCTTCAATACCACTTGTTGCTCTTGGTACATTTATTTTATGGATGGGTTGGTTTGGTTTTAATGGTGGCTCACAATTAGCTCTTGGATCATTTGAAGATGCAACTGCAATGTCTCAAATATTTATGAACACTCAATTATCTGCATGTGGAGGTGTTATAGCAGGAGCTGTTATTTCACGTTTAGTTGGAGGTAAAACTGATGTTGTGATGATGCTTAATGGAGCTCTTGCAGGTTTAGTGTCAATTACAGCCGAACCATTAATGCCAAGCCCATTACTTGCTATTGGAATTGGATTAGTAGGTGGTGTTATTATGTATTATGGAACTGCATTGCTTAATTATCTAAAATTAGATGATGTAGTTGGGGCTATCCCAGTACATATGTTTGCCGGAATTTTTGGAACTATGATAGTCCCCTTAAGTAATCCCGATGCATCCTATGCAATTCAGTTTTTGGGTGTAACTTCTGTTTGTATATTTGTATTTATCTCTTCGTATGTTGTGATTTCTATTATTAAATCCACAATAGGGTTAAGGATAAGTGAGGAAGCTGAAAAACTAGGTACAGATAAAGCTGAAGTGGGGGTTGTGGCATATTCAATAAGAGATTAAATTATTAAAATAATCTTTAATTCAACAAATTGTAATATTTTTAAAACAAGTAGAGGATTTATATCCTCTACTTAAAAAATAGGAATTTTATATGAATCCAGAAAAAATTATTAATTTATATAAAAAAGCTCTTTATT
>JACLAB010001320.1_pt1 | contig 14660 bp, 3 predicted proteins | sample 8027921 | NCBI WGS metagenome assembly JACLAB01 (sample SAMN15725117, study PRJNA655200) | protist metagenome | isolation source: fluorescence activated cell sorting (FACS) single amplified genomes of... | place: USA: West Boothbay Harbor, Gulf of Maine | collected 2000-07-19 | reverse complement strand
GAACGCTTTCTACACGGTCGGGGTTTCCCGTGAGCACTGCCACCAGTGCCTCTAGGATGGTCTCCCTATCTACCGCGCCATAGTTGTTGGAGCTGTGGTTAACCCAGCTCTCCTCGACAGACCTATATATGAGCCCAGGCACTGGGTCTCCCTCTAGTTGTAGGTCTAGTAGCGCAAGAAGCAGATTTTGCTGCATATTTGAGGCCCCTTGTACTCCCTGTGACACCTGTACGAATAGTGTTGTCCACAAGCAGGTGCTGGTGACGAAGGTAAGCCCCTGTCGATACCGCGCAGGGCTCTTCTTGCCTATGGCGTACGTGTCTTCACTGCCCAGCAAATCCTCAAGGGCATGTTGGGCCTTGTTAGTAAAGGCTGCAGACGGGTCAGTGGGTACTGAGAGTGGTGGAGTCAGTGGGGTCGTAGGATCCCGAGACTTCATGTCCTTGAAGGGACTGGAGTAGGTGAAGTTGCTCCCACCGCCATTGGTATCCTTGCTCAGCTTTCCCCTATCCGGCGTGTCTGGGTGCTTTCTCTTCTCATCCAACACGGGAGACTTCATGGGCAGCAGCGCCGATAATCCTGCTTTGCACCGGCTGGAAGACTCCTTTGGAACCCCTGGGGACTGGAAGTCGTCCACAGCGGCCTTGGCCCAGCTGGGCTTACCCTTGCTAGGCCTGTCGTTATCGGCAACCATCCTCCCTGAACCAGGGTTTTTTTTGCCCGGGTCTGCAGTGCCAGTGCTGCTGGGTTTGCTTGTATTCGCATTCGCTGCTTGGTCTTCTTTGGTACCGCTAAACTTGCTCTGGGCCCACTTCTCGTCCTCGTCGAGCTGGAAGCACAGCGTGAGGAAGGCAACGCCAGCTGCCTCTGTGCGGGGCCACCCGATGAGCGAGAAGTCCGTGCCCCACGTGCGCGCACCAAGCCCGGAGTGCGTGTAGCTAGACTGATCTTCGTACGTGAACGCACCTGTCGCACTTACAGCGGAGTCGGAGTGGGCATCGTTGAAGTAGATTTTTCCCAGTACGGGATGAGACGACTTGTTCAGACCCGCATCGGCGAACGTTTTCAGAATCTCGCTGCTGTCAAAGGTATTGAAAAAGTTATGCAAGAAGTCCTCGTCGTAAGCAGGGGCTTCTGAGTCCTCGCCGAAGTCTGTGCTTTCCCTCACAGTTGATTCCTCATCGCTTTCGTCCTCTTGCACATAGCCAGATCGCTCGCTGCTGTCAGATTCATCATCAGAGGAATCAGTCTCATCCCTACTCCCATCACTTGAATCGCCGCCACCCGCTCGACTTCCGAAGGGGAACAGTCCGCCCGCTCTGTCTGCGGTGCGATTGTGCCCACTGCCTCTTCGGTCGCGGCCGGGGGTGATGTCCGTCTGTGCGTTGACGTGCCATTCGGGAGATCCTCTGTAGCCGACTAAGTACTCAGGGCTGGCCTGGTGGGCGCGGGCCCGGGCAGCCTGTCTGCGCCCAGTACTGCCGGGGACCATGATTAGATCCATGCGCCTGCGATGAAAGGCACGTGGTGTCTGTCCGTTGGCTCTGTCGCGGCCCAAGCCGTCCTCTTCTTCCGAGGCGTACCCAGTCGAGGCGTGCCCATCGTAGTCGTAATTCTGTTCGAATGTGTGGTTTCTCCAATCAACGGCAGGGAACCATCCATCGTGCGAAGAATTTTCTTCCCCTCCGAACCCACAGTCATCCTCATAGTCACTCAAATCCTCGTTGTCTTCCTCATCCTCACCCTCTTCATCTTCATCCTCATCGTTATGGTCAAATGTATCCGAGGACTCCCCCAGCTCCCCCCAAATATTTGAGTGTCCCGAGAAGGAGTCAGAACCACCTGAAACGGACGAGTCTCCGCAATCGTCGTCATCCGACTGACTCAGGGTTTCTCGGTCGTTATTCGTATTAATTGTCTTGCTCGTTCTACCATCACTGATGTGAGTACCCTGAGTAGCAGTAGCAGTGGCGCCAGTAGAGCCAGTAGTAGTACTTGCAGGTGCGGGCTCTGTAGGTGGCTCAAAATGCGGGTTATCTGTGAGGGATTGAGTTAGTATGGTGGTACTGCGTGTTGTGACATGATAGCACAACATAGCACCCATTATACCCCTGGGGCCCTTACCTATTAGGAAGCCTGTGATCTGCTGAGGGTCATTGGAGCGTAACGTGCGGATGGCGCCTACAGACAGTGTACGGTCGAATCCCATATCTACGAGGGATGCCACCACCTCTTGGTCCACTTCGAACGCCTCTGGAAGAGCTTGTCTGGTCTGCAGTGCCTGCTGCATGTGTGTGAACCTGTCCCGACGGCCCCAGCTCGATGCCTGCCAAGGCTGGGGCGCCACTGCAGCGTCCTGTCTGAGCTGCTCGAAACGCTCCTGCTGCTCGTCGGTCCTAGCGAATGTTAAGGGGGAGTGGGTGTCGTCTATGTCCGAGGCTGGAAAAGGATGTTCCTTGTTCATAAAGCACTGCGCGCAGATCAAGTCTGTAGGCATCAAGCCCCTGAATTCCCTGTTCTGCGTCCGTCTGAGCAGCTGACCCAGGTTTCCCAAGGCTATCGTGACGTGCGACACGATTCCCTCAAGGCAGTCCAGCTGAAGCGCAGGTGGCAGCACGGTGCAGACGGGCGTGCGTCCGTCGGTCGAGCCTGGGTAAGGTGGGACGTACGTGCGGATCAGTGTTAAAGGTTTCAAAACGACAAAACACAATGCAGCACTATATAAAAGTTATATCCTACACGAACCAACACCAGCAGTCCCTTCATGATCGATTTCCTTGACATGGGTGGCATACAGCACGTTGATATCCGTCATGATCTGACACAGTGTGCGACACAGCTTTTCCATCAGGCCCAGTTGGTACACCTTCAGCCGCAACTCGGGGGCGGGGCACTTGAAGGCGCGGCGCTCACTCCAGTCTGCGTTGTTGGTGGTCCTGCTGGTCAGGTCTGTTAGCACGCTGATGTAGCGCTTGGTGCTCCTGTGGTAATGTTGCGAGATGGATATACGTACGGATCGAATAATTAGTATTATTGGTGTCGAATACAACAGATCAGGTCGGAATGAGCGTCCCGCCTAAAACGTGCTCCTTCCGCATATAGAACGTACCTGCCGCGTACATACACATTGGTTATATCCCCGATGGAGTCCAGCTCGCCAAAGAGCGTGTGCAGCGTGTAAGTGGCGTACATATCCGGCTGCCGCAGTGCCAGATGCGCCCCCACGAAGTACAGAGCGGCCTGTCGAGTCCTGCATGTGGAGAACGCAAATTCCATCTTCCTTCGAGTCTGGGCGGCTTTGGAGTTTCCCCCGTCAGCATTTGCATTCCAATCCCCTGCTGTTGTAGTACTATCTTCCGCGCGTTCAGAGAGGTCTTCGGCCGTTACACATGCGGCCTTAGTATAGCGCGCTATGAACTCTTCCCGCGGTAACAGCAGAACTTTCAACACCACGATCACAAGGCTGATTTTACCAGCTTTCTTGTCTTTGCTAAAGCTTTCGCCGCTACTGTCCACCAGGCCGAACCCTGGCACTTCCTCCGCCCCCTCCACCCCCAGCTGGGCGCCATGGAGAAACTCGACCAGGAAGCTGGAGCTTCCTAGGGTGTGGATCAGGTCTGCGAACCCCAGGAGCTGATGGGCCAACTGCAGGTCCGCGACGCAGACAGCTTTCTCAAATTGTGTAGATAACTCCTGGGTGGTGTCCCCGCCCAAGGCCGCTTCCTGAGCTAGCACAGACCAGTAACTGTGTATGGCGTTGACAAGGCTCTTTGCGAGAAAAGACCCCACTGTGGACGTGCGCTGTTTCTGCTGTAATTGCAAGTGGTCCGCACTGGTCTCGCCCTCTGCTACAAAGCTGGTCTTGCTTTTCAGCACATTGGTTATGCCGTCTGCGTCCGCGTCCTTGGGTAGAACCGCCATGCCTGCCTGAACTTTCAGAAAGCCCTTCGCCGGCCCCGCGGACGCTGTGACGATGGGGTCCGGGGTATATCGCACTTCAAATGTTCGTGTGTCTGCTTTTTGGTTCTCCCAGAAGGGAAAACCCCCATCCTTGTACGGGTTGAACAAGGCCTTTCTGCAAGAGATGGAAAGCAGGGTGCTAAAGTACAAAATAGGGTCCCTGTTGAGCACGCACTTGGTGGCCTTGGCGATATTCAACTTCAATTTCTCCGCATGGCGCTTCTCCTGGCTCTCCCCAAAAAATGTGGGCGCAGCCAAGCAGTTTTTTTCTTCCTGTGCGACTTTCGCACCCACTACTATGGCTTCGAATACTTCCCTCTGTGGAGGGTTGGACGTGCTGGCGATGCTAAGATTGGCCGATTGGAAGAGGGAGCTGACCAGGGAGTGCAACCCTCCCCTGCACAGCGAGGAGGGGGAGGGATTATATGCATTATCTGCCTCCAGCTCTGGTTCAGGGCAGTATTCTATGCACGACACAGAACCGTATAGGATTTCAAATGCCTTCGCAGCAGGGTCTAACAGCACAGTGGCTAGCTCAGCTCTGGTGTGTGTGCTGTTGTTGTTGAGACTATGTAGGAGCAGCTGCAGGCTGGAATATAACAGCTCCTCTCGTTGCTTTTGTCGCCGACGCAGCTGCCTATTAGCTAACTTGTTCATACCACCGTCTGCAGTCTTTGTCTCTTGGTATTTCTTCATGTGGCCACACAAGTCGATGCAGAGTCTGGACAGTGCGTGCGCACTGGCGGCGGAGACCTCAGGTCGGAACGCCAGAATGGTGCCCTCGTGAGCATTTGCCTGCGTCCCAGTGTTCTCGAACCTACTGGAGATGTGAGGGTCAGCGATGGTGCCCGTGTGAAGACACTCGAATACGCAATCGCTGGTCGGGGCCAGCAGTCCGGAATAGTCCGCGAACACCCCGCTGATTTGCGCGTTCATCAGCCGCAGGCTGAACTCATCCGTCCACGTCCACTTCTTCTCCAGAGATGGTTTTGTAGAACTATCTGGATGAATAGTTTTTATTTGCGCTATATCCTGCTCCTGAGGCTCCTTAGTCTCCTTAGTCTCGCCTTGGGACTCCACTTCTTTGTTCTGCAAGAAATCTTTTTCTACTGCAGGGACACATGCTGTTTTGGTTTCTTTCTTCCTTTGCAGGGTGTTCCTGCGGTCTAGTACATCCTTTTGGTAGGCGAGCATCACAGCCTGCTTGGGAGTGAGCGCCCTGTCCATAGAGTGTGTCCACCTGCTATCGGTGGGAGTTTCTGCTTCGCGGATTACAGGGACGTCGCTGTTGCCATCTGCAGCATCTGATTTGCTAGAGAGATGGGACACGACCTCTCGCGCTACACTCACAGCACCAGGTACAATTGCTGCCAGTGCGAGACAGACAGTATCCATGCTCTCGTTCCACAGGAACGTGCGGGTCATGCTGTTGAGCACGTTCGTGGCCATATGTGCACAGCAGTATGCGGCCTCTTCTGTACTCTCTGCATCAGACGCATTCACCTCGGGTATCAATGGCCCTTTGGAACAGCATAGTGCATCCATGAGTTTGTTGATCTCCGCTTGAAGGGGCTGCAGCAGGGGATGTAATTTCCATAGCGCCACCAAGGCATTCAAGTGCTTCTCATGCCCTATGTGGCTGGCTCCCTTAGCAAGAGTGATGTTATTCGTGCCAGTAGTGAATACAATGAAGAAGCTCCTAAGCAGGCCTTCTAATGATGGGGAGCAAGCCTTGGAGATATCTCCCCCCGCAGCTGCTTCCTGCAGCACGTCCACAATGCGATATGACAGCCATGTGAGCAAGACCACCACGGATCGATACCCCTGGTGCAGACTGGACCAATCCGTATAAGGCAGCCCCCCGAATAACCCATTGGTGAATGTATTGCTGTTCAGCCCATCCCCCACGCCAGTGTACAGTTGGTGCTCCAGCGAGAATCGGCAGCACAGCTGCGCGGTGGGCATCCCATTCGCTTGGCCTGCCAGGACGCAGTTCAGCAACTGCAGAAGCGCGTCTTCGGGAGTGGTGTTGTTGTACTCTTCTGCCACTGCCATGGGCAGGATGCTGGGTTTACTTCTACCACTAGTGGAATTGGTAGAAAGATGAAAAGTCGTCGCTTCAACATGGCTCTGGTAGTACAACTCGGCGACATTGCAGGCGGAGCTGTGTATGCCCTGCTGCAGGGATTCGGCCGCTTTAAATAGCCAGCGGGAGCGAAGTACTTTGTCTTCGATAGTGCTGCGGTACACAGGTGTTCTGGGTGGCAAGAGCTCGTTATCCACGTACGATGAGCGCTGGGCCCGTGAGTGCGTCTGATTGTAGAAGGCCGTCTCTAGCACGTCCAGGATCCGCTCCAATCTGTCTCTGTTCCTCCTGAGCTCCCTCTCCTCGTCACCTTTATCCTCCTTGTCTGGAGTGGCGTTTATTCGGCGGTTGGCGGCATCCAGCGCCTCCTGTCCTTCCACGATCACTGAGGCCAAGCCGTGCGTGCACTTCTTCCAGTCCGCGACGCTAAAGCCGAGAGGCCTGTCGCGCAAGTCCTCCCGCAGTTCCCATGGGTTGGCCGGACGGCTCTTTTCTCCATCCGCACTGAACAGTGTCAGATCCTCCTGCTCCAGCAGGCTGTTCTTGCTGAACAGGTTGGGCAAAGGGTGGTCCAGAATGAGTGCATCTACACTTTTGGCCAGCGGGGCCGCTAGGTGGGCCCATGCCTGTTTGTCCAGGTCTGCATCTCCTGTGTTGAGCTCTCGGTGCTTTCCGTGAGGATCGTACAGTCCGCCTTTGCGTCCAGCCTCGTTGATCTTCGCTTCGAAGAAGTACTCCTTGCCCAGGATCTTCAGCACGTACACTGCCTGGCTGTGACAAGTCAGCAGCTTGCTGATGACCTTAGTGGGCAGTTGGCAGAGCTGGGGGTGTCCCCACAGGTAGGAGACTGTGTCCGTGAGCAGACGCACAGTGTCGTAAATAGTCCTCAGCACGTCAGGGATTTCCTCTGGCCTAATTAAACCCCCCTCCCTATTGTCTTCATTCTTGTCGTTTTTCCTGTTTTCTGGTTGTTCAAGTTGATCAGGTTTCGCTTTAACTCGCGAAGTGGGTTTAATCCCAAATCTTCCTTTGTCTGCCTTTTCTCCTGTGGACTTTTTTTTTTTCCCCTTCCAGCCTCTCTTCTGCACTTTCTCCCAGATCTCCTCTTTGATCGTCGAGTCCATCCGGTTGAACCTCCTCAGGGTCTTTAGTACGTTCTCCAGCCGCTCGACCTCGTAAGCACTGCCCCCTGAATTGCCATGACCCAGGGAGCCCGTGAGGTACACAGGGAAGGAATATAGCAGCAGGAACCATAGGTGCAGAATTTCATCGATAGCCCCTAGCGCAGCGCTCCGGCGCAAGTCCCACTGCAACCGCCCCTCCTCACACACAGCAGAGGGAAAAGGGAGGCAGGAGAGGAAGACCAGTGCTGTGCCCTGTAAAACATCACCTAGTACAGAGGAGTCCTGGACATCGCTGCTAGATGGCGTGTAGAGCAAGTGTAGCAGGCCAGCAATGTTCACGCCCTTATGCTGAACATCACTGTGTTCGGTTTTCCCGAAGAGCACACCTGTGGTAACACTCACTATTTGTTGTATAGTGGTGACGTGCGATGCATCAAACTGGATTTTAATATTTTCGAGCTTACCCAGATGCGCATGACCTGCAACCATGCCGCAGTCCGCGTAGGCAGAGCTGCAATGAGCGAGTACACACATCTGACGCAGGGATTCCACCACATTCGTAATTATATTCTTTCCCGATCGCAGCACTTCATCTCTCCCTTCTTTCTTACTAGACTCACTATTTTTCTCGTTGTTCGCATGGTCGAGCAAGCACTCATGGTAATGAGCGATACTCGATGTAAAAAATACTTCCAGCGTGTTGAATACGCAGTCAAACACGTACACCCCCGTCTGACGCGCTGAAGTCACGTCCTGTAGCCTCTCCAAATCGCTGTACATGCCGCCACCACTTTTCGAGGTGCAACCCTTTGCTGCATTTGCATCCTCAACGTACTCTTCGTCCCAGTCAAGGCCTACCAGAGACACCTGCAAGAAGTCTCCTTCCTTCTTCTTCACTTGACTGACCCATCCCCCGTCGAGCAATTCATAGAACATGTTCCCGTTGCTGCTCGAGTCGTCTTCGTCATCCATGACCTCCATACGTCTACAGGCATGCACCCCTCTTTTCCTGCTCAGGTAGTATAATGTGCGGGAACTCTTGTCTGGTCTCTCCTTCACTTTAACCTTGTCTGCCATCACAAGTAAGCGGTACATCACTCTTCCCTTTTTCTGCGTGGTGAAGTTGCCGTCTGTATGTCTCACAGCCGCACCCGCAACGCGGGATTTCCAAACCTCCTGACACTGCTGCGCCACTTTCTGCAGAGCCCCGTTGCTGCCTAGCAATACGGCTATGTCCGCCACACCCCGCTCCAGGAAGCACGTCACATGGCCGCCTCTTGGCCGCACTGCACCTTTTTGAAGCCTGTTCTTCTCTTCTACCATGGCACAGTGCAGAAAGCTGAGGTAGAAGTGCATTGCCATGGCGTGGCGGAGGCTAGCGATGAACGCTCTGCTGTCTACATCCGCTTCTTCCACCGATAAGTCCTCTTCCTTCATACGATAGACGTCCAGCCAGCCCTCTTTTGATGTCGCGTGACATACACTGTTCGGCTGGTCAGAGACAGATATCAGCAAATCCTTCCTCTGTGAGAAATTCGATCCAAACATGAATGCAGCCGTCTTCAAATTTTGCATTATTTTCTTCAGAATATCAGTCTGGATATCCTTGGCATCTAAAAGAATGTCCAGGATGTCGAGCATTTGACCATAGCAAAAGTCTATCTCGTTCATGCTGTCAGCGCCATACTGTGAGAACTTTGCGAGACATGACATGAAGAACTGCGGGGAAGAGTTGGCAGCACTCATCGCCTTCACTAGGGCATCGAATACGCCCATTTTTACTGTTTTCTTGAGTGCCTTCTCGGGAATGCCCTGGATAAAACAGATTATCAGTATGCACAACCCGAAAAAAAAATGGTGAAAATCATATGATTCCTTGGGATCCATTCTCTGCTCGAACTGTTCTGACGCCAAGGAACTCATTATCTGCAGCTCATGTGCAATGGCGGACATGATAGGGTCCTCATAATTCTCGTTGCAGTCGAGCAGCCTCGCAAGCCGTTGTCCCAACATAACATAAGAACTCTGCGCGAGGCTGTGCTCCGATAGCAGGTACTCCTTTCGATGGAACACGGAGAAGATGGATCCTATTAGACTACTGTTGATAGCCCCTTGCAAGGATTCCTCAGTGAGCGCCAGGCCTTTCATGACCTCTATCAGCATTTCAAGGGTGTCCTCTTCCAGCGGCTCTTGCATCTCCTCTACGCACACATATACCGCAGGTAGCACCCCAGTAGTGTGGAAGTGTCTCAGCGTGCTTGGCAGTGCGGGATCATACTGAATCAGGATCTCTAGGAGTCGCAAGATGGATTGCAGTACGGGGGAAGAGTACTTGCCCCCATAATTCAGAAGGTCCTTCATTGTGTCGCAAAACCTCTGCGTGGATACCCACTGCCACAGGTAGGAATTCTGGTCGTCTACCGCAGCTCCTTCGATTATGGTCAGTAGATTCACGAGCATAGTCTGCTCTGAAGTCCCCAGACCGAGTGCCTTGCCACTGATCCCTTCGCCCTTGCGGATCGCGTGGCGAAGCCGGACCTGCTCGGTCTCGAACTCAAGCCGCCGCATATGTATCTCTATCCCCCCTAGGGCCTTGAACGTATCTCGCGCAAACTTTTTGCATACAATGAGGTCCATGAACAGACTCGCGCTGGAATCCAGGCACATGCGCAGGCTCTCTGTCGGCGTGTGCGGCAGGTGTCTTACCAGTTTCTGTCGCAAATCGGCAGGTGATGCGGAGGTTTCATCTGTCCTCTCAAAGTCTTCTGACAGCGGCGCACCCAGTACCTCCAGGAGGATATCAATGATACCGTTCTCCACTATTGTAGGCACACAGACCTTCACGTCCCCTAGTTCAAACAGGACGTCCATAAGCTGTTCCGTATGCAGCAATTCCTGCATATACCTCTCTTCTGTGTACCCCTCTATTGTTGATCTTTCTATTCCCTTAAAAACACTCTCTTCATTCCCGCTGCTACTTGGAGGAAAGTTTGTGCCAATGGGTATGCTCCGCAAGGTGCTCATGCGGTGCTTTACTACCATAGGCAGCAGACCCAGCATCTGCCGCTTTCCCAGCCCGAGCGTCGGTATCAGTCTATCAAAAGGGGGGTCCAGTTCTATGCAAGGAAGAGGCTTGTTTTCGCTATCTTCGTTGTCGTCATTACTATCGTCGTTCACGTTAAACTTGAAGGAGGCCATTTTCATCACGGCCACGGTGCACCATTCGAGGCAGCCTAGGAAAGCCCTCCTTACCTGCTCTTTTTGTTCCCTTGTGTCCCCACTGCAATTACTACTTGCAACGTTACTACTGCTACTGCTGCTACTGGGTCTGACAGAAAAGTAGACGTCCCCCGCCCTGAGCGCCTCGCTAGTGTACGAGATAACGTGCGGTTTATCTAAGTAGAAATGTCCCACGGTGCTGCTGTCGTTGTCGTCGGTGTTCATGAGCACCACATGGATCTGGTATATATGCATCTGCATGTCCCACAATGCAGCTGCATCATGGATCTGCAGCGCATGGCACTGTTCCCTCTGGAACCGGAATCTCCACAGCAGGCCTAAGCTGTCCTCATACACTGTGTTCTGCACGTCTATACTGTTATTGTTCTCCAATGCATGCGCTAACGCACTTGTTACTATCTCTTGTAAGGATCGTGTATCTTCCAGAAGATCGAGCCCTCTGAGGCTTTCTAATCTGTTGGGACACACATAATCCGCACGTTTCCTCGCCCCGACATGGTGTGTCCGGAATATACCAAAGAAAGTGTCTGCCTTGCCCAGCTCTGCTATCCTATCTACCGTATCTATTTCATGCACCGCTGTCGTTTCCTTCTGTACCTCCTCGGCCTTTTCCGCCGCTTTTTTCAACTCGGCCATGTTAAGCACGGTAGAAGACTCCACGCTGCTAGCGAGGTCGCAGAAAGCGTGGAAGTATCGCTTGCCCATCGCTCGAAATATGTTCTCTTTATCGCATTCGAGTGGTTTTCTTGTATTTGCCGGGTCTAGACAGAGGGTTGCCAGGAAATTTAATCCTGCATAAGCCAGATCGCCATCAAACGCTCTGATAATTACGAACAATATTTCCAAGGAATTGTACTCTTCTTCACAAATCGATTGTCTCACAAATTTGCCTTGCCATCGCAATATCGCAATTAATAATGCTTTTCCTTCCTCAGCACTAGTACAGGTGCATCCGGCTGCAGCCTCTTTTTTGTCGTTCTCACTCACAGCTGTAGGATACACGCTGAAGTGATCAAATGGCAGAAACAATTCCTTCTCGTACTTAGCCACAATAGAGAACATCACAGCATCCAATTTGTTGAACACAGGGATCCAAAGCTTGAAATTCGGGTAGTCATCCACTCTCAAAGCATTATCCACTTGTAGTAATCGATCTAAGAGGCTCGTTCCACTTTGATTTGAAGTATCACCGAGAATGACCTCCCTGATTGCATTGAACTCAGGGTCCTGGACCGTATCGGTGAAGATCTCTACAAAATAGGGAACTCTCATTATATCTATGAAAGATTACTATTAAGGTGCGAAAAAGACTTCGTGACTTGATTCTGAAAAAAAATGGCGTGCCGTGACAAAGCAACTCTTGAATGCGCACTCTAACCCTTTTTTTGCTGATAGTTAGTGTTAGCGGATTGAAGCTATCTGCGTTTCATTCCCGTTCATTAAGTCAGAAGAGAAGTTCAGAAATACGTCCTAATTTTACAAAGACGACGAAAATTATGAGTTCTAGGTCTGACGCGGAGGCTCAGCCTTTTTCAAACAGTCTCAAGCGGTTTGCTATTTTCAACTCTGTTATCGCGGGATTGCTGTATACCTTGACTCGATTTTCAACAAGTACTGCGCAGAGTTATGCCAAAATCGTAAAGATCGCAGGAGTAGCCATTGGCATACAGTGGCTCGTGTTTCTGCATGCTGGGGGCATCTTGTTCGGCAACGAGAGAACAGAAAAGTTTTATGATTTAACTGGAGCTCTTACATATATCACGTGCACAAGCTTGAGTGTGTACTTAAATGGGGACGCTCTTAGCACTAGACAGAAGGTTCTTAGTGCATTTGTCATGATATGGTGCACGCGGTTGGGAAGCTTCTTGTTTAGCCGAATCGTAAGAGATGGACATGATGTCCGCTTTACTGCAATCAAGCCGTCTATCATGCGATTCCTCACTGCTTGGACTCTGCAAGGGTTGTGGGTATTCATCACTGCACTGCCCGTATTCGTGCTCAACAGCATCAGAGACACCACCCCCATCGGGAGCTTGGACTACGTCGGTTGGGGCATATGGCTGTGCGGATTCCTGTTCGAGGTTATGGCGGACCAGCAAAAGACCGCGTTTCGAGGAGTCAAAGAGAACAAGGAAAAATTCATTGAGCATGGGCTGTGGAGCATTAGCCGGCACCCAAACTATTTTGGAGAAATTACCCTGTGGATAGGTGTCTTTATCTCTGCTCTCTCTGGTATCCTGAACATATACTCGCTCAAGCAGCTAAGATTAGACACGTTGAACTACCAGTTCTGGTGTCTGAGCTTCAGTCCGGTCTTCGTGTACCTACTGTTGAACTACATCAGCGGGGTGCCCATGCTGGAGAAAAGCAGCGAAGAGAAGTTTGGGAAGATAAAGGCTTATCAGGCGTACATCGAGAATACCCCCATTTTAGTGCCGTTCATTGGAAAGAGAGGGAAAGCGTAGAAGCTCTACATTTATCATATAACATTTACATTATTAAATCAATTTCTTTACATCTCTCACTCACTCTTAGTGTCCACTACACGCCCACTGCAGAGCAGGCTCCTTCTTGACGTCCCTCTCCTCTGCTGCCTCGATCCAGGAGCACTGACAGCAGTATGAGCAGGACCCCTTCTTTTCCACCAGCTGCTCTGACACCCTCTCGTCGTTAGGCACATTGGTGCGCAGGAAGATGTAGTCAACTGAGGGCGCCCATGCGCAGTCCTTGTATGTACGCACACTGAAGTTGCACTTGATGCAGCGAATGTTGCTGCAGACTGTGTCTTTCGAGAAACTCGACAACTTTTGTCCCCGCTTCGATGACGCCCCCCCCACAATCACTCGAATGCACTTCTTCTTCTCCCCCGTTGCACTTGTTTGCTCAAGTGGCAATGCCCTGAATATCTTCGAAGTCTTCATTCCAGTCGCATCTGATTCAATGACCTTTGCCTCTGGAATTCCGAGGACAGCATTAACGTCACTGGATAATGTGTCGATATCCAGCTCTCCCTCCTCTTGCGCCAGGGCGGACACGCTACTTTTTCTGCTGACGAAGCTGCTATTGTTGGAGACGATGCTTCCGATGGAGCCCGCTGCTGCCGTATTGCGCGCTGCAAATGGATTAGAGGGGCTTTTTCCAGCGTTTGATGTTGATTCGCTGTCGGCATCAAAATCGCCTACGTCTATTGTGCCTACTATCTCTTTATTGCAGGTGCTGTTATCGTTGACAGTTTGTTCCAGCTGACTTAGCTCTGCGCTGCTCGGGACAGGACTGACAGGGGGCTTCGTGGAATCAGTGGTCGCAGGTGGGGACGCGGGAATAGGAGTGGATCTATTCGAATTTGATCGAGATTGCTTTGGTGGTGGAGGCCTTGGCGATATACTTGAGGTTGATTCACTAAGACTCATATTATCCCCATCCCCAAACGCTTCATTCGCAGAAGATAAAATACTATCAATGTTGCTCATATCAGGTTGTACATGCGTTGTATTTACCTTAAGCACCCTACCTCTGCATGTCTTTAAAGGACACACTGGAGAGTTTACAGGGGAATCGGGATCAGTCATTTTCAACAACTCATCCAGCGTGTTAGCTTCTGTATCTGATAGGAGTTTACTGTTGCTCACGTTCTCGTTTACGTTTACAATATTTTGGCTATTATTAGAGCCTGGCTGGCGGGGACTATTCCTCTTTGAGGCTGCCCGCGGCGTGGACATCTCCAAATTTTCCAAATCATCAAGAAGGCCATCGAGGTCCAAATCGTCACCCATCGTTCTACTTTGAGACTAATGAGTAACACAGAGTCTATACACACGACTTATTTTCAACAAAATTCAAGGTGGGGATTTCCAAATGTTACCAGAACATGTTAATGGGGCTTCCTCAACTGCTAAAATCCATTTTTCAAAAAAATATCCGGAATTGTGTGAAGTGCTGAGACTGGACATTCAAAAATGTTCTTAATGCAAGAGAGGGCGGTCATGTCCCGCTTCTGAGAGATCAGGACACCGGTAAGTAAAATCTTCTTATTTTGTCCATAATGAACCAGCAAAGAGGATAATTGGGTGGAACACATCGTAAAATGGATCGTTAAGACAATTTGTTACGATTAAATAAATAGAACGTGCTATAGCTATAAGCTTCCATGATGTCACTCAAGCAGACTAATAGCTGGTAACTATAGCCAGTAATACCTTATAAAAAAAAAAATCTTTAAAGCGATTTTATCCCTTTGATGATCACTAACC
>JACLAB010016580.1_pt1 | contig 14669 bp, 11 predicted proteins | sample 8027921 | NCBI WGS metagenome assembly JACLAB01 (sample SAMN15725117, study PRJNA655200) | protist metagenome | isolation source: fluorescence activated cell sorting (FACS) single amplified genomes of... | place: USA: West Boothbay Harbor, Gulf of Maine | collected 2000-07-19 | reverse complement strand
TTTACTGACAATTCTGGCATCTACAGAGCAGCATATGCTTGCGACAGGTTTGGTCTGTTGTTTCACCATTTTTGGCTGAGAGCGAGCTTCCTGAAATCGCTGCCACAGCCGAGTCCCCATGCATTTCACGATTATTTTCGGCACTGGTTGGAGCAGGCTCGTGTCCTGCACAAACCTGCATCCTTGATATCGTGGCAAAATGCGCAAACCATTTCGCTGTGCAGAAGTGACGGGGACGGTAGCATCCATGGCTCGTGTCACGATGTTGACTTTCCAGGCGCGTATTCGTCAACAACATTCCTGTCTTGCGCGTGTCCGAACAAACTACGCCAAACAAGAATGCAGCAAGATGTATTCGCAAACATGAGCATAGACGAAGCAGTTGCGTTTTGCGGCCATGTGTGAGGACGCTGAAATCTTGCGTCGAGATAGGGTTCGACGACGCTGTGTTAATTGTAATTTTCAATCGACGCGCTCGTAACATCGTTTTTTTATACGTCCTCTCCTTGCAGCGACGTCAATGAATTGTTTTTGCTTTTGAATTTGGAAGGCTGACAGTTCTTTCAATGCATTTTACATACTAAGGTGCTTACGCACTTGATCCAACTCCCAGAGCAATAGATGCATTGCGCACAGCCTCCACAGCGTGATCTGCATTCCAAGTGAGCTCTTGTTCGCTCCAAGACATGTATTTTCGGGTTGTATTGTAATCGTAAAACAGAACGTGCCTATTTGGCATGCCGCCAAACCATAAGTTGATTTCGTTGCTGCCCTCGCAATCCGCGCCGCCATTACATCTCGACGCAGATATGATGGCGGACTTCGTCGGCATAAAAATGCAGTTCATCATATCGGAACCGGGAAGAGTTAGAGCGATGTCGGTGTGCTGCATGATGTATATTTGTCTCGGCAGGGAACAGCTAGACCACGACACCCGCTGTACAGTACACGAAGTTGTAGTTGCAACCTTGCGTTCGATCTCTTGGGCGTTGGCGATTACGTACTTGTGCAGAGCCTGAACTGGATCTTTTTCCAAAATCGTGACGCGGCACCGTCTCCTGTGTCTGACGTTGCTTGGACGAATGGAAAACGCGTTGGTGCTCCGGCGTAGGAAGGCCTCAAGCATGGGAACTCCGATGTACTTTTTTTGGAAGCAACTGTAACAAAGTGAGTCCCAGCCGACGAGTAGACGATCAAAAGCGTGTTGGCTCTCGTGGTCCACGAACAGAACGGGGTTGGCGGACAAGATTGTATACAGCTCAGAAATGATGGGGAGGCGGTCAAAAACGGGCTTGTACTGTAAAGGCATGACAATGGTTACGTCTTCAGTGGCAATGCTCTGCAGATTCCACAAGTACAGTGCCGAGAAAATCGCAAAGATGTCGTCCCCTAGGAAGTGTCCGACGTTGCTGGCGGCATAGTACGGCTCCTTGTAGATGCCGAACTTTATTTTCTTGCGTGTTTGACCCATGGCGGCAAGGCTTGAGCTTGCTAGTACTGTGATCAAAGGGCTTTCGCCATGCCTTTCAGTGGCTTTTACGATCCTGCTTTCCTTAGCAAGGCGAGGTACGACTATGGTACCGTTTCCAAATACAACAGCATCCGTAAGCACGCACCAACCTGGGTCAACACACAAACTTGCAGCCACAGCGTACCAAAAACATGAACACGATGTTAAGAGCCAAAACGTCAGCTTTGATAAATGCATTTCGTGTATCAGAGAATTGATTGCGATTTGCAGGCTTGACTCATAACTTGTCAACGTCGCACATAAAAAGGCTGATTGCATGCACTTGATCTGAAATCATAGGCATCGATCGTGCAAAATACTGACGGATGCAAAAAACGAGGGGAAAAAAATCCAAAAACACACCATCAGTCCAAACTATCGTATCTTCGAAATTCAATATGTTGCTGACTACGCAGCGTCGCAACGCATCAGTCGTATTCCTCGTCCTGACATGCGCGAGAGTGTTTGTTTTTGCTTCATCAGGCGATGGTCTGCACTGGTCCACAGAACATCGACGTAACCTTCAAAATGCGCGGCTGGTCCGTTTTCCTTATGGCGGTCAAGCTTATGTCACGCCCGAGACCAGAGGAAACGTGAATTTTTGGGACTCGGTCGAAGAAAACAAGTGGGAGTCTACGACTTTTGCGACGTTTCGGAGCGCCATCAATCGGTCGACGACAGTCATTGATTTTGGAGCCTGGATAGGACCCACCGCTCTTTTTGCTGCTCAGTTTGCCAATCGCGTTCTGGCTCTTGAACCGGACGTCGCTGCATTCGAAGTCCTCGCTTCAAACGCCAGACTCAATCCAGGCCTCAACATAACTGCTTTGAATCGATGCGTGAGTTCTGTGGCAGAGAGAGTTGCCATGCGCCCTGGCGGCATCATGGCGGGCGATTCTGCTTCCCAGGTAGACAGGGCCAACATTCTGAAACGAAAAACAGTTCGTTGCACCCCTCTTCATGACATCGTGCAAGAATTTCAAGTGCAGGGGCCACTCTTCATCAAAGTCGACACCGAAGGGTTCGAAGCCGAAATAGTGCCCAACTGGCGACCATGGCTAACTTCTGTGCAACCCACACTGTTTCTTTCGATGCACATGCACTTGAGACAGTACACGCGCACTGAGAAAGAAAGGTTGGCTGAAACAATCTCAATGTTTCCGCATGTCTATGTCGTCACGGATTGCCTCAACTGCGCTGGTCAGCATACGAAAGTCAATGTCACTGCAGACACACTGTGTGAGAAATGCGATTATCTTTGCACGTTTGCCCCATCGGACGCAAAAGAGGGTGTCTTTTCATAGTGTGTAACAAAGCCTGCAATATGAGTAAGACTTGCCTTTGTTTGCATCATTCAGTGGGGACAAGATTACTTTATACGCGTTGTGACGTTGACTGATGGTGGTTATGCAGGATTGATGGCGGCGATGCTGACTTCTGAGACGACTTTTCAAGTATCTGATGGACTTCTACAGGTCACGGCGCTGGCTAAGACAAAACCCAGTTTGCACGCATGTGCTTTGAAACGTTTGACCAGTCAATAATTTTTGCACGGACCTTGATTGAGCAAGAAACAGCTTCTTCAAAAAAAAAAATCAAACTCACATCAAACTTCTCGATTGCGTCTTTTCAATTGAAAAAGAGGACTCATGTTTTCCGCATTCAGTGTGGCTGCTTTTTGCGCGGTTTTGTTGAACCATTTAAAGCCCTCGGTAGCCACTAACAACCTCGTATATGGCCCGGACAAGCGTGTCGGCTCTCAGATCGGCCAAGATGAATGGGTGCTGTCGCTCTTTGGCGGACCGCGTTTTTTCGTAGATGTTGGCGCGAATGATGGCCGCTTGCTCAGCAACACGTACAAACTGGAAAAGGCTGGTTGGTCGGGTATTTGTGTCGATCCTTTTCCGTCCAACCATGGTGAGCGCAAGTGCAAGTTAGTGCGCGCAGCCGTGGCTGGTGCCGTTCGCAACGTTACTTTTGTAGAGGCCGGCACTGCTGGCGGCATCGTTGACCTACTTGGCGCAAACGAAAAGCACACAGCAAACGGAAAGGCAGTTCAAATGCAGACGAAAACATTGGAGGATATACTACTCGATGCAAATGCGCCTGCGTACATCGACTACTTGTCGCTTGATTCTGAAGGCTCTGAACTCGACATTCTTTCTACATTCCCATTCTGGAAGTATCGCTTTGGGGCTGTCACCATCGAAACTAATGGTGAAGAGCCGAAACGAACCAAAATTCGCCAATTGATGAGCTATCATGGCTACACACTGGAACGTGATGCGCTTGGCCAAGACGACTGGTTTGTTTCTTCCTGCGTATCGCCCGCCAAGGCTGCTTCTTTTGCAGTGCGCTACAACGACGGACGCGTTGCGCGGAGCCGTCTCCGTAAGAAGTCTCAGAGATTGTCCACTAGAACGGCGGATTGAGTCCGTGCAAGGTGGGAGCCGCTACCGCATTCTGTGACACCATTTTCTCTACCTACACTTGAGTAAAAAAATTGGTTTGTTTTTTAAAAAGAGTGGACTTGCTCCAGCGTGAATGTCTTGTGTCAGGGAATAGAGTGGTTTCATCTTGCCGGTGAGACCGCATATTTGATCAGTTATCGAGCCAAACACATTGCATAAAGCTGCGCGTAATCTGGCAGCCCCGGCAACCGGCAAAACAAGATATGTTTTTGCCGTGTGGCTCCTTACAAAAAAAAAATAGAGAGATTACTTTCCTGACAGATTTTCTTGCTTGGATTTGTCAAATCACGCCAGCGCAAACTTTGCTACGATATGATTCGTTTCCTGCAAATACTCGTGGTGATGTCAGCGATAGCTACAGCAAAACACGTCAAGTATCCACGAAGCCGGCACTCGTGCCTTAAACAAGCTGTAGAACGACCTTCGGGTGCGCACAACGACACGCACTGGCCTCTCGCCAACAACGGTGTACGAGCATCAGGATGTGCCGCCCCTTACTTGGAGACCGATCTCCCGTACTGGGACGGAAAGCATGAAGACTATACGTTTCCCGACAAAAATCACAGGAAGTCGATAGCCTGCCTTCAGCAATTCCGGAAATTTCTTGTGGCAGGCACTTTGGCCGATCAAAGCTGGGACGCGTTTGGCGCGTACCCGTTAACACGGTTCGACACGCTCAAGCACGCGTTTGGACATTTCGAAATGACGCATGGCAAAATTGTTGTCGAGCTTGGAACGTCTCGCTCGTTTACCCACGGCGGCATCACGTCCGGCGTAAACAACAATGACGACACGTATTGGCACCCCAACAGAATTCAGGACTGGGACTGGGGTGCTGGCGCATTCACGACCGTGTCCGCTACGTGCCTTGGCCACATGGACGGGCTGAGCTTGACATCGGTTGATCTGGCTGCGGACCACGTGCTACGCTCGAAGAAAATGACGGCCAAGTTTCCGTTTGTGCGTCACGAGTGCTCCGATTCGGTCGCATTTTTGGAAAATTACCAAGGCCCTAAAATTGACCTGCTCTACATGGACACGGCCGACGTGTTCCCAATCGAGCCGTCTGCAAAGCTGCACCTGCAAGAAGCCCAAGTCATCGTGCGCAGGGACTTGCTGGCTGACGACGGCATAATTCTTATCGACGACGTGCTCAACCAAACGCCTGTGAAACTAGGGGAGCGCGGATCGCACGGCAAATCCAAGTACTCTATTCCGTTTTTTGAGGAACATGGCTACTCGGTGACCATGAAAGGATACCAGTACATTTTGCGAAAGAAAAAACAATACCATCTGCAGCCTGCTCCCTTGAACGTCGATCCTTTTAAAGTTCTACATGTCGGATATCACGCTGGTACAAAAATCGAATTGGATTACGTTGCATCGCAGCTAGGGTGGGAAATAGATTTTTGGGCGGCGGATGATCCCGTCCCCTCGGGAAACAACAAGTACAACGTCAACCACGAGCGTGCCGGACGCATGTGGACCGCCATCGTCAAAGACTTGCAAAAGTACGACCTCGTCATTGTCAGCGACACGTCCGCTCTGGCCCGCGTTTTTCTGCAGCACCACTGGCCGCGGCGACTCGTCGTTTGGGTGTGCAACCGGTTTGATTACGCGCACATGGACCCTGAGCTGGAGCGGTTGCCGTATCCAGATGACGAGTTTTTCAACTTGATTCGAAGCATTGGTTACATGCAAGGAAACGGGAAAGCCGTCGTCGGGTACACTGCATTTGAAAACTACTACGCCAAACAATACCAAGACACTGATATAGGGAACATAACTATCATCCCTACAGGTTTTGGGGCCGCCTTGCCCAACAATAAGGTGGGGATGGCGACACAAATACCGAGCAACGTCGACAAAAAAAATACGTTCTTCATCCCTCCCTATCACAATGACGAGCGCCTTCCCGAAAAATGCAAAACGCTTGGTATTGCTTGTTATAGAGGGCGGTACGCTGGAGCAATGGACATCGCTGACTTTAGAGCAGTGATCCACGTGCCGTACGCCTGGTCCAACATGGCTCTGTTCGAGGCTTGGAAATGCGGCATTGTCTACATCATTCCATCGAAAACGTTTTTGCTGAGCATGGAAGACATATTTTGGAGTCCGCCGTATGATAAAAAAGTTCTCGATCTGTCTGAGTGGTATCGGCCTGAGCACCGCAGTTTGTTCGTTTTTTTCGATAGCTGGGACGAGCTTAAGGCAATTGTTCACAGCGGCGAAGCGCTTTTAAATACTCTTACGAGCAAGAAGGCGCTCATTGCCGAGGCTAACAAAAAGAGAGAGAAACAAAGCATGGAGAGTTGGAGGAACTTGGCTTACAAATTGTAAATGTGTGACACAAACCAAATCAACGTTCGCAGCTGAAGAACAAGGTTTCTCCTAAACGCGCAATCGTAGGTGTGCGAGTGCAAAAAGCTTGGTCCATTTTTACAAAAACATGTTTATGTAAACTTTATTTTTTATCGTCTCTCTGACATCGTGTGGCTTTCAAAAAGTTTTGTGCATGACGACTGTTTGCAGCTGTATTGGCGGACTCGCGACATGCCGCCTCTCAGCGTTTTGGTTGGCATCATGATTACAGCACAGGTAACGCAACAACACAGAGACAACATCCGGCTTACCCTGACGAATTCAAAATGCAGCTGTGATATCAAAGCGCTTTTCTTTGCTGGCTCGAGTGGCGACTTTGCCCAAGAAAACAGTGCGCACAAGGACATAGTGCAACTGTCATTTTCAGAGACAATGAATGGAGGCAAGACGTATCGATGGTTTGCGTTCGCCAACGCTCTGCAGACTTCTGGCGTTCACGAATTCGAAGCAGTGTTCAAAATGGATGCCGACACTTCGGTCGACTGGTGCGGTCTGTGCAACGTCGTCGCCGAATCCAAAAATGGTGGACCTCATTACTATATCGGCCGACTCAATGACCACGACAACTGCGGCGAAATGCCACTGTGTCCGCCAATTAACTGTAGTGGCTTTTCGCAGGGATGCTGGGTGTACATGAGCGGAGGAATGTACGGCATGTCGTCTCTTTCGCTGAAGAAAATAATGCGGCATCGATACCCCAGAGATCACGCTGTGGGCCATGAAGACATTCAAGTCGGCCTGTGGTTTAAACACGCATTGCCTTCGGTTGCTCTTGTCAACATTGACAACGGCATTATTTGGTGTCACAACGGTGCATTTCATAAACAGTACCCCACCCAAAACATTCGCCATCATTGGCTTCAGTGTGTAAAGTAAGGCTGACAGTTTATCTTGAGGTGTATTGCCCTATTGTTTGTTCAAGATCGCACGTTGAAGAGACCTGACTAATGTCAAGGGTGTCCAGCCAGAATTTTCGGTCCCCTAAACTTTGGTAGGGCTTGCCACACATGCACGCATACATAACTGAAAGCGGATATGCTGAAGATGCATCCACGTTTATGCATGATCCTGGTTTCAGTACAGCGCCTTGTTTTCCGCAGAGAGACAACGTCAAGCCGGCGGTAGTGTCAATGCCAGCGACTTCAGCTGAAATTTCCAACCAAGGTCTGACGTAGTCACTGACCGCGATAAAGGTTGGCTCAGGAAGCAGTTTCGTGACGAAGCTGGCTCTCACCCAGAAATGGTGAAACAACAACGTACCGGAGCTGTCGCAAGCGTAGCCAGCTTTTGCAATGTTGCGGTCATCGCCAAACGCTTTGGCGATTGTTTTCCAAGGCCATATCGAGGACGATGCCGCATGCACATCGTGCGAAACTTGGGTTGCGAGGATATGCTTGTTGTTGGAGAATCCTGTGTAAAGAAACATGTGGTTGCGCGCGTCGAATTCGGACAACGATATTGAGCTTTTCCACAGCACATGAGCGGCTGAACTATCCAGCCGGTCGTACTCATGGATCGAGAAAACAGCTAAAGGAAACCTGTTTCGCAGGTACGACGTGACAGCAGGTAGCAAGTCCGAATCGTCTGCTGTCTCAACGGCGAGCGCGAAAAGAATGGAGCGCGCTGCATCACGTAAACCAGAGTAAATGATGTTGTCTGCATACGTGCGAGCTAGGTTCAAACAGTTATTAGATCGACTCAAAGGTATTGCGGCAACGATGGATATTGTCATCTGCTCGGGCAACGTCGCCAACGGTGAGGAGATGCGTTGGCCTGGGTTTTCAAACGTGTCGCTCGAAACTCCTAAAACGTAATCTTCAAGTCGCGAAGCCTGTTGACTCCGCGCGTGACGATGGCGGCGATCCTCTCGAGCTAAGGAGCACGCCAACAGCAGCCCGAAAAAAACGAAACAGTGCAAGTTCATGTTTCGAGTCCGCCACCCTTTCGTTCTTACAGATCAGAAACGCGCGTTAACAAACAAGCGCAAATAATTCATGAACAGAATTGGATTGGAGTGTTTGTCGATGTTTCACCTGCTTTAGAACAGCTTATGCCACGCACCATTTTTGCACTTTCTGAAAAGGATGATCCTGTGCTGATGATGTATCGTGCGTTTACTATTGAAATCCAGTCCAGCAGAGCTAGAATGCCTACAGACGCAGATTGGGCCGCTGGAACATTTTCGGTGTGCAACGACTGTGACGAGACTAGACCTATATGCGCCTTTTCGGTCGCTATAATTGTCAAGTTGTACCGCTGAGCCTCTGTCCGGCAGTGAGCCATAACTCTGTCGTCATTGGTTGACAAGAAGACTGATCTGTATTTTTCTGGCACGTTCTCTACGTGAGCTTGGACAAATGCTCGACAAACAGCCATGGGGTGATCAGACACTATGTACTGAAACTCAGGCAACGATACATTGTACATTTCAGACTCGCCAAATGACGTACGTATGTGCCAGGCGGTGTACCTGTCCTGCAAACCCAGTCGCGAATGCTCTAGCATAGCGTCGGCGCCGCGGGAAATGCGAAATGCACCAGTAAAAAAACAGCGAAACATATGCGGAGGCCTGCTCTCAACTATTTGACTAGCCAAACTGCGCAGTGATGTGTGCTCTGTGAAACTTTGTTCCGGTTGGCGGTCCATAATCTGCTCAGTGACGACGTATCCATCCGAAAATCGGAACATTGACCTTAAGTTCGTTTGCTGTGTCAACGTCTGTGTGTCATTTTGGTCAAAAATAGCGGCCAAAGAAGCGTTGTTGTAGTTGAAATGGTGTGGCTCAAAAATAAAAGCAAAAGGTAGGAACGACCTTGAGTCAATGATCAATGCCAAGTTGAGCCTGCGACTCATCTCGTAGACATCGTACAAAGCATACAGCATGTTGCCAACAGAAGCAACTGGTCGATAGACCACGTAATTACCGCTAGCTAAAGCGCGGCCGTGGGCGGATGTGTAGTCGTGCATTTCTGGGCAATTGCGGAATGTGCATTGCTGGCGCAACAGGCTTCGATGACACGCAGCAGCAGAACATCGCCACCATGACGCAACACAGATACCAGTTGCTAGCACACTTACAGTCCGTCGAAGCAACATAAGGAACCGAGCACAATTGCAAGTTTAATTGAAAGAATGTGATCGCTCAATTTTTCAAACTATTACTGCGGAATTTTGGTGCGAATTCCGTAATCCAACGGCTGCAGCTTTTTTAACATTGCTAACACCATTGCTGATACTTTACAGACTTTACACGCGCCAATCTGAGACATAGACCCTCGCATCGGCCCCGCGACAGAGGAGGGCGTCTAGAATGTTGAACCAGGTGTTTAGACCCGTCCCTCTTTTCCGTGATCCCAACTGTAATCTTGCGAGGCGCGACTGGACAGCATTAGCATACTCTGGAACATAAAAGGCACCGTCTTCATTTCGAAGACTTTCTGCCGCAACACGCCACGATCCTACCACAAGAATGGGCGAGTCAGGAGCCAGTTGAAGCGCACTGTGAAGTCGCTCACGAGTCGCATTAACAAACGCCTCCATTTTGTGGGCAGCGGCAGTTTCTGCGACACGACTGGGTGCGCTCCTAAAATCGACTGCACATGAAAAAGGTCGGGGAAGATGAGCCGTTGCGCGGGATAGAGTCGTGTTCATTCTATGTGGCAAGCAGTGCCAGGCAGCCAGACCAAATGGAGAGCAGATCGAGCTGTGTCCACGCATTCGCTTGTGATTGATTCTAGAATGGTTGGCTTTTGTAAAATAAATGGACGTACTGTCGCGCATATGCGTTGTCCGAGCAAACAGCAGCGCTTTGTCTAGTCCATAATGCTTCAGTAAGACCGGAACGTTGACTAGGTAGTCAAGAGGAACGAGAACACTAGACAACCCCAACCTGTACCCAGGATGAACTATACAAGGCGTATTGTTGTCTGCTGAGAATCGGAGAAAGTCTGCCATGTGCTGCAGCTCAAAGAAAACGTTGTTTGGCGTCAATCGGCGCGGGCCAGACGCAAACACTGTGTGATTTAGGCAACCATGGTGTTGATCGGGCAACGGAAAACCCCAGAAATCAGCTCTGTAACCTTTGGAAACGGCATTTGTGGCCCGAAGTATCAAAAAGCGAACGCGCGAGCGTATTTTATCAGGCCAAAATGCACGCTCACGGACGTCATCAACAAAAGCCAGCCACGGGGGAAACTGGAGAGTGTTAAGGTGCGACTCACTTGATGGTAAATTGGTACTATGGGTGCCTTTGGCCTTGAACGATACGAACAGAGGAACCACTGTTGCGGACATGCTATCAACAATGTCGAAAGGATTTGTCTTCATGGACACGACATGACCGTGACCATACATAGACAGAGCTTCCAAGTCGGATGCAAAGCTTTGTCTCACCATTGTGTTGCCGTCCATGACAAAGACGGACCGATCCGCTTGCAGAATTGTCTGCAGCCCATGACGTATTTTGCGGGTTCTGTCCTCCGCGGATGTTGAATCCACGAAAACGACACGGAAAGGGTCCAACAAAGACAGTTTTTCAAAAGCAACGTAATCGTTGACGACATGTATCCTGTTCAGCACACCGAGGCTTAAAAATCGTCGTGCCAGATAAAAATCGCGCTCACCTTGGCCCCAGACGACGACAACGATTGTTGAGTTAACAAACGAGCGTGTCAGTGCAGCCTTCCACATGCCAACGCGCTGACGACGTGGGACGTGGACAACAGCTGGCGTAGGTTTACCATAGTACGCCAAGTTTGTAACTTTTGTTTCGTCCACAAGAGACGCAGCGTTGAACATCGCATCAGTGTTGAGCAAGAAGTCCTGACAAATAAGTGAAAGAAAGTCAGCAGCTGTCATTGTTTAGGCACACAGAAGCAGCCCACAAAATTCACATTTTGATCACGCACCTTCCGTTTGAACAACTTGGCCACTTCGTAAATTGAAATGTCAAACGGCTCTCTGTTTTCAAATATAGCCCGTGTTGCGCTCAACAAGTCCGACAGATTAGAGTGAATGCGGTACAAAGCGTTGCCGTTGATGTGTTCCCGCAGCGATTCCATGAGCGACAGCGTAGGAGCGCAATAGTCGAATGCAGCATAGTACAAACAGTCGCTTGCAACAGAGGAACCACTTATCAAGACATCGTCGTTAGCCGTCATCGGTTGCACCAAGGCGTCGAGCCACCCTGGCACCAGAGTGCAAACGTCGGTTTCCATTTGCTGCACAAAGTCGTAGTGGCGGACAAAGTTGTCGTACACATCACCCTCCAGAAAAGCGTCGTAAAATGCACTGTTGGGCCCAGACACCCATGAATCGTCCTTGGTCTCAGGTGTTATTAAAGGTCGGTACGTGTCCTCATCCAACTTTTTGAAATATGTCAGCACGCGGGGGTGAGGATTGAGGCGCTGCAAGCAAGATCGCAGAACTTGTATCAGTTGACTTGAATGACTGGGCAAGCTTTCTCCGCTGATGGAAAGCAACACGTCGTAACGGGTCGAGCCAAGAGTGGGACGCTTGTCGAATGCGCAATCGCAAAGCGATTGAATGTGTGAAATGTCCTCCCCGGCATGGATGGGAATGTAGATCAGTACTGTGGGTTTTGGGTCGATCGGGCTATCTTGAGATGTGGCGATACCCAAGATGGCCAAAAGAGCAAGATGCCTACAGAATGAAGCCATTATGTAGCAGCATTTCAGGATGTTGAGCAAGGAATGCGTTCTGTTGCGAGTATGGCACGTCAATAAGTGCAAAAATGAGGGTAGAGCTGCGCTCCAATTATTAATAATTGATGCAAAAGGAAACCTTGAAATTTGCTCATCCGAACAAGAGGCATTAAGAAGTACAACCATTTGTGGCGCGAATTAACCGCCACAAGCCGTAAAGCTCTGCCTTTGTTTTTCAAATGCGTAATGATGTCGACTATCTTGTTGATCTTGGTTGTGCTGGCATTGCCTCATCGTTACAACTCCGTGGTATTTGACGCCTGCTCGGAAGCAACACTGCAGCGCAAGTCTCTGCACGGCTGTGGGGAGCCCGCATGGTGTGAATTCACGGACAAAATTCAAGAGTGGCTTCGCGACTGGCAACAGCCCGAGGATTCGCGCTGTCGCGACGCACGTTTTCTTGTGTACGATCCTGTGCACTACGGTGTTGGATCCATGATTCACTACGCTGCGCTCTCGTTGGCTTTGGCAATTAGCTCCGACCGCATCCTGTACTTTCATGCGCCGCAAGACTCCAACTGGAAAATGTGGCGGCCCAGGAGATGCAGCGTTGTTGCCATGGAATGTTATTTCGAGCGCATTACGTCCTGTATTCTACCTGCAGAAGATCTGGAGCATGCTCCCGTTGCGAACGCTGAAAACTGGGACAAGTTGGGCAGTGAACGCATCGTGCGTGTCAAGGACGAATTTTCCATTCCTTTGTGCTCTTGGTGCACACCTTGGAAGCATCTGCAGTTCCTTGACAGCGTCTTGCCTCGCAACCTAAGATCTCATTTCGTCGCGTCAGAAATGCCGTTAATGGCCCAGCTTGTCCGCTACATCGTTCGCCCGCGGCGTCACACCGATCTCGCGGTCCGCGCGTTTCTGAGCAACCACTTCAACTGTCATATCGAGAGACCATTTGCTTCCATGCATGTGCGGTACGGCGACAAAATAAAACGGGAAGCCGTTGCTCAGCCCCTGCAAAAATACATGGCGATGCTCGAGACGAAGGCGCCCCACATCAAAACCGTGTTTGTGTCGACTGAGACGGCTGCAGTGATTGCCAACCTAACAAGAGACTACAAAAACACGACGTTTCAGTACATAGACTACGAGCGCCTAGAGTCTGGAGGACCCGGTAACGCCGTGCCAGAGCGTGAATTCATTGCGTCGCTGGCCAACTTATACGTCTCTATCCACGCTGACTTTTTCGTCGGCTCCCTGTCGTCTAATTGGTGCCGTTTGATCCATGAGCTGGAGAGAACACGTGGAGACGCAGGCCATGACTACTGGAGTGTTGACGTATCGCAATTTAGCACTTGCGGCTGGTAGTCACATTCGAGTTTTAAACAAAAGGATGACCCAATGTTGCTAAACTGGACAAGACGGGCCATGCCAGAGCAGCTCGGAGCAGAGTGCGTCTTGAACGTTTCACCCTCAAACATTTAGTGAACCTTACGGGACATGGACATCATGTAAAAGGAGTAAAGAAATCTTTCGTTGACGAACCAAAAAGAAAAGAAAATATGCACGCATTAAAACTTCAAAATCTGTGCAATTTACGCGGCACATCTGTTTCTTGTTTCACACTAAAACCCCGCAAGCATGACGGTACTCTTGCTGTGGTTTTTGTGGGCTAATTTTCAGCTTGTAGCTCCTCAAAGCGTGCAGACACAGTCTCAAAGATTAAGAGTCGCGTTCCCAAATCGCGCGCTGGACTTGCATGGCGGACCACGCCTGTCTCCTCATGCCATCTCTGCACATTGCGCCGAATGTGGATGCGCATGCGACGAGTGGACAGATCCATCGACCGCCGATGTCATTGTGCATGCAGTGCCAAATCAAATCAGGCACCATCTGTCACCCGACGACGTCGCAATAATTTCGAGCTACAATCCTCACGCCTTGCGCATCGTTATGTGCATGGAGTCCGCGCATTGGCAGCCGATCATGCTAAATGACACCTTGCTGCGCCACTTCCACGCGGTCGCCAGCTACGAGCAACAGGCGCAGCTACCCCTTCAGTACGGACCGGTGCCTACAGAAACTCCCGCCTACGGGTTTCACTCGCCGTACTTGCCACCGCATACGTGGGCGTCAGTTGACTCGTACGATGAGGCGGCAATCATAAAGAGACCCCGCGGTATAGCTGTTTTTATGTCCCATTGTATTCCTTGGCGAGTTCGCCTGGTGGAGCAGCTTCGACAGCACGTTCCCATCGACACGTTCGGACTGTGCTTTCCAGGGCGCCCCCGTACGGATCCGTTTGTGTCACACTTTAGCAAGAACTCTAAGCTGGCAGCAATGACGAAGTACAAGATGGTGTTGGCCATAGAAAATTCTGTTTGTCAAGATTACGCGACAGAGAAATTGTTTGGCCCCATGCTCCATGGTGCAGTGCCCGTATACATTGGCGCGCCCAACGCTGCTGATTTACTGCCACACAAGGAAGCAGCCATCCACTTGCGTGATTTTGCCGACGCAGGGGCGGCAGCGCGGTACCTTCAATCAATGCTGGACGACTCTGCCGCATTATACCAAAAGCATCACGCTTGGCGCCACCGCCCGTACAGCGATGAATTCGCAGCCCGTTTGGCCTCT
>JACLAB010009693.1_pt1 | contig 14669 bp, 11 predicted proteins | sample 8027921 | NCBI WGS metagenome assembly JACLAB01 (sample SAMN15725117, study PRJNA655200) | protist metagenome | isolation source: fluorescence activated cell sorting (FACS) single amplified genomes of... | place: USA: West Boothbay Harbor, Gulf of Maine | collected 2000-07-19 | reverse complement strand
AGCACATGCTAGGGAACACAAACTACAATACATTATAACTCGTCTTGGTCCGCAAACTGACCGGTTGCTTCGATCCCGCTTGTTCTCATACCAGATTCCGACTTTTCAATTTGCATGTACGTCTCTAAATCTATCCCTTTGCACGCCTCTCGTTTACACACTTTCATGAATATATCATCCATCATCGCTTCCTCTTGCGCTTCGTTCTCTCCGCCACTATCGCTATCCTCGCCTTTCTTTTTTTTATTCTTTTCTACAGTCTTGGCGTATTTATACATCAACCGTTCTATTTTCTCCTCGTACGTGCCTACGATCTCTCTGCACGCGTTTTGCATCTCCGGCGGTGGGTAATTATACGTGATGAACCGTTTCACCTCTGAGCAGACGTTCGACATGCTTTCAATGACTACTTCTTCCGGACCGATAAACTTAGACTTGTCTCTGATATCCTTCCCGATTTCCGTTAAGGTTGCGTTGCAGGCCACGCACGTAGCTTTGTCCCCGACTCTTTTCGAGGGTAATTTCGCGCCTTGAGAGAGAGTAACAGAGAGTAACATCAACACCAGAACACGTGCAAAGATAGTAAATGAAGACATCATCGTTTTTTGTACTCCACCTTAAAGAGAGGAGGAGGACGCCCGTGATGGAGGAGGAACTTTTTTTGTAAAGAAATTTTCAATGATTTGTTTTCCTCACAACTCACTCTGTCAACAACGAGCGGTTTACGAGTACTTGTTCTGATATGCCTTAAAACCTCTCTCTTTCTGTTTAAACGACGACACATCATGAAACGAACGAGAAACGTCGTCGCCGACGACGATGCAAATCCAGCAGAGCTAGAGAAAGGAGGACAGGGAGGAGGAGGAAAGAACCATTACGATGTCAACGAGGCCACGCTCGTGGCGAAACACTACTCCCAAAGACAAAACCAAAATTTAGAACAGAGAAGACAGTCCCCGATTTATAACTTGAGGTGTTTGAACAACTTTGTGAAATCAACTCTGATACAAACGGTGACAAAGAAGGACGACCGAGTGATGGATTTAGCCTGCGGAAAGGGTGGAGATTTGGGCAAGTTTAAGAAGGCTGAGATTGGGTATTATTGTGGGATTGATATTGCCTTAGAATCCGTTCGACGAGATGCCATCCAGAGATACAACAAAGGCGACTACACGTTTCCAGCGACGTTTATCGCCGGCGACGCATTCGTCCACGACTTGGAAGACGTTTTAGGAGAAAAAGTGAACGGTCTCTTTGACGTTGTTTCATGTCAGTTTGCCATCCACTACTCGTTCTCGACGGAAAAGCGTGCGCGCAAAGCGTTCGAGAACATAAGCAAAGCGTTGCGCCCGGGCGGGCACTTTGTAGGAACGACGGTCGATTCGAACGTTCTAGTGCGAAATTTAAGGCAAACGGACGGTTTATTATTCGGTAACGATGTCATTGAAGTCAATTTTGACGAGAAGCATTGTAAGAAAGAGTTTTTACCGCCCGGTTTTGGCATCGAGTATTCGTTTACGCTCGAAGACGCTGTGACTGATTGTAAAGAGTCCTTGGTTCCTTTCGTTACTTTTGCCGAGTTGGCGAAGGAGTACGACTTGGAAATCATGAGGTGGACAAACTTCCACCAGTACGTGCACGAAATGCTAAATCTGCCCAAAGAGGGAAAGTATCGATCCGTGCACGAGTTGTGGCTTCATTTGATGCAACCGCCGGGCGGTAGCCCGGCGGATGGAAAATCGTTGGTGCCCAGAAACGCAGACGGTCAGTCGCTTCTCTACGCCACCGCTGTGAAGCCTTTGAACAAATCTTTAAACGCCGCGTTAACAGAGCAAGAGTGGGAAGCCGCTGGATACTACACGACTTTCATTTTGAGGAAGAAAACGAAAGCAACTGCGGCGGATGAGGCGACGAAAGAAATACAAAAGGTGGTGAACGAACGACCGCCAATTCCGAAATCGCAACCGTTGTCCGCGAAAGATGTTCTCGTTTTAGAAGGTGCGGCTTAAAGAAGAATATTAGTCCATAAGTAATAGCTTGCGTAGTTAATAGCTCGTACACTTGTAGCATATTCATAGCAGTAAGTAATGGTGTATCTTAGTAATCGTGTGTATTTCTCGTCGTGGTAGTGTTGTTACAGATTTTTCTTCTTCTTCTTCTAAGTTTTCTATGTAAGCTGTGTTTTGTGTTTCTCTCTTTTCGCGCGTTTCTTCTCCTCCTGTTCGTTTTTCTGATAATTATTGAACGTAGTCCAACGTGTTCAAATCAACGCCTTGTTGTTTAAAGAAAGCTTTGGTTTGTTCTTTATCTCCCATCTTCTTGTCCACCCATGATTTCACGAGGAAGAGGTTATCCGTCCATCGATCAGCCGCGCCGCGCATAGCATCCACGCCTTTAGCGACTTGTTCTTGCAACTCTGGATTGCTCTCTTCAAGCTTCGCGAGCTCTTTCAAAAGCTTTGCGTTTTCATCCTTCGCCGCTTGTAATGCCATCTCCGCGTTCTTTCTGTCCTGAGCCGACGACGACGCGTCGTTCTCTTTATTCGTCGTCTTTTCGTTTTCAATATCTTCCTCGATTTTTTTCAGCTGTTTTTCCAACGCTTTCAATTCCGCGTCGCACTGATTCTTCTTCTGTTCTAACTTGGTCGCGTGTTCGCTCGGAAAGGACCAGAACCAATTCGTGGTGCCGATTTTATCCGTTTTCACTAAATCGTCGTCCGTCAAAGTTTTCAAAATCTCCTGAACACTCTGCAAAACCACGCCTTTCTTTGACGCTAACTTCTCGATTTCTTTCAAGAGGAATGGCTCTTTCTTCTCGTGAAAGATTCCGAGAATTATGGCTCTCTTATCGGCCACGGATTTTCCTTTCGCCATTTTTCCTTCTTCTTTTTGTCTTCTTCGTCTTTAACTTCTTCTTTAACTTCTTAAATTCTTCTTCTTCTTCTTTGCGTGTGTGTGTGTGTGTGTGTGTGTGTGTGTGTGTTCTCTGCCTGCGCGCTTCAAGTAAATTTTTGTTGAGAGGGATGTGAGTGCCAACTTTTCTTTTTGAATTTTTTTTCCTCTTCCGCCCCCATTTCGGTGCGAGAGAGATCTATATAAGGGACAACCACACACAAAACAACAATCAGCACACAAAAAAAAGAGAAAACAGATTATGTCTTCGTTCACGTGTACTACGACGGGGAGTAGTTCTTCTTCTCGCGCGCACCAACACGCGTGCAAGTGTTGTCGAGGCACAGGAAGAGTCTCAATGCAACGAACGCAACACTCTTCATCTGCGTCGAGTCAAAGCGCGGCGGCGTTGACCTCAAAAAAAGTCGCATCATCATCTTCATCATCATCATCATCGTCGTCGTCGTCGTCGTCGAAATCATTTTGGACTTTGAGACGAGGCAAACACCACTGTTTAACGATCGCTTCGGCAAAGAACGCGATCACAGATGACAACGAGAACAACATCAACATCAACAACAGCAAAAGAGAAGGAGGGGAGTACACACAAACAAGAAGAAACGAAGCAGCGACGACGACGAAACCGAAATCGAGACGCACGTTTCTTTCGAGAACAGCCGCTGCGTTTGGTGCTTTGATTTTTGCGAGCGCGGCGGAAGAAAATATCAACAATAACGCGGCGTTTGCGTTGGAAGATACCGAGTGCATCGAGTGTGGTGGCACTGGTATCGTTCCGTGCGATATGTGTGGCGGAACCGGTAAATGGAAAGCTTTGAACAGAAAACGCGTGCAAGACACGTACGAGTTTACCGAGTGTCCGCAGTGTTACGGCAGAGGCGTGAGAGTCTGTCCGGTGTGTTTTGGTACCGGCGAAAGAAACGTGAAGGGATTGTTGCGGAGAGGAGAAGCGACTGAAATGGTGAAAGCTATGCAAAGAGGTGAGTTGAAACCCGGGGACACGAAAGCGTTGATCCAAGCTGGACGAGATCGAAAGCTCGAACTGAAAATTCAAGCCGCCGCCAACGCCAGCACTGCGGAATCGGTTGCGCAAGAAGAGTTTTAATATTAATATATTATTAGTTTTATAAAAAAATTGTAGCGAGATGTAAGAGCCATGAACCAACTTTTGCGTTGATGATAACAACTTAATTTAATAATGAGTACTACTGGTACCACGACTCGGTGATGATGTGGTCTTTGCGTAGAGGAAGACTTTTGTTTTTTTTTATGCATGCAAGGCCAAAAATCTTTCTTTTTTCCTCATGGCATTTTGGCTCTCAATTTTCAAATGCTTGTCGTCGTGGTCTCCTCTTTGCTCTCTCTCTCGTGTGACGTCAGAGTTCAAAAGAAAAACGCACGCACTTCTTTCTGCTTGGGAAAAGAACAGCACGAGTCTAGATCCGATCTGGCCGAATACTCTGTATTTTTAGCACGAATAGCCTCTCCTAGTTTCTCTGTTGTTTCCACCTTTGCGCGCGACGATAGGTTCAGTCGTGGAAGAAGCAGAGCGTTTCATCGAACGCTCAAGATGGCGACGAAACAGCACAATCCAAATGCGAGCCTTTCTCGAGAAACCGCGCCGAATGGTATGCAACAACATCGACCGCAGCAGCAACAGCAGCAACTCCAACAACCAACGGCGACGACGACGACAACTGCGATGATGAATGCCTCAAATAGCATGGAAAATTCCTGGGCGCAAGCGTATAGCGCCGCGATGTATAATCAACAACAACAAAAAGGAGGAAACGTCACGCAGGAAACGCCGACGGGATTAGCGCCCCCTCACTTCCACAATCCACACCTGGCGGCAAGTTTAAACAACCCAGCATTTGCGGCACACTTACTCATGGCAACAAGCGCGTTACAACCGCAAGCGAATGGGCTCTCTCCGGACATGGCAGCGGTGGCCGCGGCAGGTATGATGATGGGAGCACCTCCTTTATATCCACAACAAAATCCACAAAAACCGACGAAAACTCTCGCTGTTGGTAATACTGGACACCCGCAAAAACAGGGTGCTCAAATAAAATTGGCAAATATAAAAACAGAGATGAACCAGCACCCACCTCTGACAACCAACAACAACAATAACAACAATAACAACAATAACAACGCCATCACTAAAGACAGGAAGAGATTGAACAATAGTAGCGCTTCGTTGACGACGACGACGACCACAACGACCACTACTACTCCTCCTGATGCCACCATCATCAACAACAACAACAAAACCAGCAGAAACAAGACCGCGCAAGCCACCGTAGTATCACCGATAGCCACTATTGATACCTCGAATAAAACACCCACCGCGGACGACCGAGAGTTGAAACGGCAAAGAAGAAAACAGTCCAACAGAGAGTCGGCGAGACGTTCTAGACTCCGGAAGCAAGCGGAAACGGAGGAACTAGGTAACATATTAGAACGGTACGCGACAGAAAATATGAAACTGAGAGAAGCGGTGGAAAAGCTCGCTTCAGAGCGCGACATTCGCACGGAAAACGAAAGCGTGCTTGCAAAGTGCATCGAGGACGCGGGCAACAAAGTTCCAGACCTGAAACAGGTGGAGAAGCCGTTCGTCGTCTCCTCGCTCGAGTTATTTTCATCAAACAACATTAACAACAACGACGGGTCCGATACCACCACGAATAGCGGGGGCGGTGAAGGTACAAACAACTCCACCGATGGATAAAAAAAACTCTCTTCTTTGCAGTGTACAAAACATTCATCATTGTAATTTTATAATTTTTTCACATCGAATAAAAAGCAGTGTGTCTTTTCAACCTTCTTTAATCTTTCTCGTCATTCCTCAACAACCTTTTCTCCATGGTCGACGACAACGACGACATCGACGCAGCTGCGATACAGTCGCTCGTAGAAATCGCGCAACTGAATCCAACGCAAGCTCGAAACGCTCTGAAACATTACGGGAACTCTTTGGAAAACGCGTGTAATGCGTTTTTCAATGGCTCTTTACAGTTTACCGAGAACGACGCAATCAAACTCCCCGACGATATCGATATCGTTGACGGAGAAGAAGAAGAAGAAGAGGATGATGATTTAGTCATGATAGATGGAGATGGAACCGATAGAAGAACAAGAAGAGGAAACGAGAATAGACGTAGTCAACAACAAGAACAAGAGCAAACGAGGCACGAAAATGCTACGAATCAACAACAACAACAACAACAACTCGTGCCTTTGCTTCCCGTGCGAGCGGTGTTTGGCCTTCTCTCCGTGGCGGTGAAAATTACGAGTACGATTTTATCAAAGATATTACCATCGAACGTGCTGAGTTCTTTGTCGCGAGCGTTTCGAGCGCATCGTCTCAACCAACGGTACTTAGCGGCCAGCGCCAGAGGAAGAGGGGCTGTTGGACCGACGAGAGGCGACCCGATCGAAGCGGCGAAAGAGTTTCGAAGAACGTTTATGAACGAGAACGATGGAAACTGTTTGATAAACTTCGTCGAACTTTCGCATTCAGACGCATTGCGAATGGCAAAGTCGGAATATAAGCTGTGTTTTGTCTACTTGCACTCTCCGATACACGACGACGCGCTCGGTTTCTGTAAAGACGTTTTGAATGATCCAAACGTCGCGAGTTTCGTCAACGAAAAGTTCGTGGCTTGGGGAGGCGACGTCTCGAATTCAGACGCGCTATTGCTCGCGCTCGGTGTCTCGCCTTCGTCCTTTCCATACTGTGCGCTGCTTAATTCGTCTGGCTCGCGCGTTTCGCTCGTCGTGTCTGTTGAAGGGTATTGTGACAGCGACGAACTTCTCGAAGTTTTGGAAAAGTCCATCGAAGACGCATCCGGTTCAATGAGCGAGGCGCGATCTCGGAACGAAGCCGCCGAAAACGATAGGTTGCTGAGGGAAGAGCAGGACGCGGCATTCCGGGCATCGTTAGCTGCTGATGCTGCGAAAGAGGCGAAAAGAGTTCAAGAGATGGAAGAGGAGGAAGCGCGCTTGAAGGAAGCTGAAAACGAACGATTGGAAAACGAAAGAATTGAAAGCGAAAACCGACGCAAAGAAGAAGAGCGCGCGATGGCTTTGAAGAATCGCCGGGAAGAAAAAGCTGCGCGCTTAAAACCAGAACCAGAGATGAGCGTCACGGAAAATGTGACTAAAATTGCATTTCGTATGGCGGATGGAAGTCGCGTCGAGAGACGCTTCGCTTCGAGAGAGTCGACTTTGAACGACGTGTACGATTTCGTGGACACGCTCGAATGCGTTTCGGAAACGAAATATAGTCTAGTATCGAATTTCCCTCGAAAAGTGTTTCACCGAACGGACGAGCTGTTGATTGAAGTCTCAGAGCTCTCCTCCAACGGTGCCATGCTTTTCGTTCAATCGGAAGAACAATAATAGAGAGAAGAAGGAGAACTGAAGAAGAAGAAAAAGAAATTGTAATTTTTTGGTTATTATCTAAAACACGCTCACACAATTCCTCAGAACAAATATGACCTCCACGTGGACGACGACGACGACGACGAGGCTCTCTCACTGTCTTCCTGCAGTGAGAGCTCGGACGAGATGCTATTCGTCTTCATTGCTAGCATCGACGACGACGACGTACAGTGGAGGAGGAGGAAGAAGAAAACAACAACAACAAGCACAGAATTCTTCTCGTCGTAATTCGAGCAGAATTGCGCGGAGCAGAATTCTCGCGACGAAAGGAACCAACCAAAACGACGGCGGCGAAGCGGCGTTGTTGCAACAAACAGCAAACAAAGGAGGAGGAGAAAAAGAAGAGGACGACGAAGAAGAAGGCGATAAAGAAACGAGGTCTTTGCAGAGGCAATCGAGCACGGAGGATATGTTTGCGCTGTATTGCGAAAAACACGTGGAACTCGTCGCGAACGCGCTCGGGAACGACGCCAAATGTATGCTATATCTCACCGAAGAACGCTCGGGAGGAGGTTTGCGATTAGCACAAGTCGCCTCTTTTCCAACCCTGTACACTGGTATGGATTCAAATGCAAACAGCACTAGCACGAATAGAGGAGGACGTTCTTCCTCGTCTTCTTCGTCTTCGAACAGAGGGGTGAATTTCACCTCCATAAACAACTCGTTCGACTGGAGCAACGTGGTTTCAGAACAAGAAGAAATGAACAATACAAAAGATGGAGACGTATTCGATAACAACGGTGGCACACTTAACAACAGTGATAACGGTAATAGCAGCAGCAAGGAAACATTTGAACTGTCGACTTCGTTGGTACCGTCATCATTCAGTAGATCAAACGGCTCAGACGCGTGGGGGGCATCGGTCGATGAAACGAACATCACCGCCGAAACACTCCTGTTGAACAAAGAGTATTTCTTCCTACCTTCAACGAACGCAATGGTTGTTCCGTTGACCTTGGAAGGTTTGCTCATCGGTTTACTCGTCGGAGAGTTGCCACTTCCAGATATATCGACGAACTCACCGGCGGCGGGGTTCGGGTCCTCAGGCGGAGGAAAAGGTAAAGGAAAGAACCGAAGTAAAAGACGAATGAATTTGAATCAAAACGTAGATCGAGAAGAGCAGTTTGGCGAGCGAGAGCGACAGTGCTTGAAGAATGGAGCTGAAGCATTTGTGCCCGTATGGGCCATGCAAAAGCGCGCGGTCTTGCTCATGAAGAAAACATACGCACAAGAACAAAACGTTGGAGACTATTTATATGACTCACGGGTGCCACTCTCGGCACTCCGCACGATGACCGGTATGCTGAAAACGTATCTGAAAGCCGACGAAGAGTCACCTGCTGGTGACATGGCGGATGCTATCATGGCTCAGGGAGATATTCTCGCTACGCTGAGTCAACAGCTCGAAGACGCGCTGTATCCAAACGAAGGCCTATCTCCGTTTGCTGCATCCTTACCTTCCGCCAGTGACAATCGATCTTCTTCTACTACTAATTCTTCTTCCGCTGAATCGAAAATGAACAGCGGAAGCAGCAGTATAGGTAGAGCGCTGAACCAACCGCCAAAGAGTGCGTCTCAGAAAATATTCTTACCGTCTTCCTCGAGATCAACGAAGCCGGTCTCAAAGTGTGACGTGACGCCCATCGTAGCAGCGTTGCTGGCGACTTCGGAACTAATAGCAAATTCAGCTGGTGTTTCTATGATTGCATCCTTACCAATCGATGGAGGAGGCGATGGTACTAACGAAAGTTCTACGTGCGTTTCTGTCGACGAAAACGTGACGCGTTCCGTGATTGCGCGCATGATTGATTCGGCTCTGGTCATGGCGCCGAGCGAAGGACGAATCGACGTCGCCGTACGACCTCAAACATTAGAAGTTGATAATTCGATGACACTCGGTGTATTAGTCGCCGTGCGCGTCACCGATGTAGAAAATAGATTGTGCGATACGGTGATTATACCCGAAGATGACCAGTCATTACGAATAGCTGCAGATACGATCCATCAAGCGGGAGGGGTCATGCGCACAATAGAAACGAAAGGCCAAGAGATTGCGAGCGTACAGCTATGGTTACCTTGCTTTTAAAAACGACTGCCTGACTGTAATATACAAAATTATTTTATTAAACAAAACAAACCCGTGGGTATTTATCCACTATTGAAGATTTGCCCTCCTGGTTTTCGCCAGTAACCAAAAAGATCGTTTCGATTGTTATTCTCTTCAGATTCGTTCACATTCGACCAATCGTTTCTATTCTCGTTCGCAGAATCTTCGGCGGAGGATGGAGCGGACACATCAGGAGAAGCTCTCGGCGGTCGCGGCGACCTCGGTGGTGGAGGTGGACTGTTTGGTATACCAATATCGTCGTACGCAGAACACGCTCTGCCGTAATATATTTGCATTCGCGCGGTATTTCTACATTTAATGGGCACGGCGGCGAAAAGAGCTCTAAATTTGCGTTCGTTGTCGTTCATGACTTTTTGAAATCGTTCGTCACAAAAGCATAACGCGCTGTTGAGAACTTCAATTTGCTCGCAACATCTCGAAAGCAAACTCAGAGGGTTTCTGTCTTCAAAATTCTCTCTCAAAAACGGAAGTTTGTCGCATTTTTGATTGAGCAGAGAGTCAGGATTTTGCGAAGCGATGGAGCAAACATCCACGGTTTCTGTTCTCGGAGGAGGAGTTTCTGAGGAAGTTGGAGAACTTGGTGGCGAAGGAGGATATGGTGGATACGATTCATCCGATGGAGGTGGCGGGGGCGGTTGCAAAAAGGCCTGTCTGGGAAATTTTGAACATTTCCATCCGCCATAAATCTCCAACCCGTTGCACACGTCGTACGCCGAAACGAACATGCTCACGAAATTCGCCTGAGACTGCTGCAAGATGGGAGCTACTTTGTTCTCACAAAAGCACTTTTCTTCGTTCAACTCGCTTAGAATCAAACAACACGCGTTCTTTCTGTCTTCATCCTCCTCTGCGAAGTCTCGAAGTGCTCCACACCCGATTCCTACGGACGCATATAAAACGTTTTCTCTCGTGCAAAAGCCAGTGTTCTGATACGAAAACGTATCTGTTTGTAGAAGGCTCCTTCTGCTCGTTTCTGTCGCGCTCACTGTGTGTTTTAAGAATGTCAAACCGACTGTCGTTACAAGCGCGAGGAATGCGACACTCGCGCGTCGCACCATGACAGAGAATGCTTCTTCTGTCCTCTCTCTTTCTGACGGGAAGAAAAAGAGCGCGTTGCGCGAGTAGGTGAGTATTTTTTTTTCGAGGAAACCGCGCGTTTTCGTTTCATCGAAATATTTTTTTCTTCTCGTGTTACGCCCAAAACACAGATACTTTTCGTTGATATTACCCCGAGCTAGCTGTTCAACTTTTGTACGCGCTCTTTAGCTCGTTGGATTCGTTTTGTCAAATTTTGCATCTCCGCCTCGATCGCTTGCGCTTTTTTGGTGTATTCTGGTAACTTCTCAACCTGTTCGATGAATTCGCGCGTGTGCGACGCCCAAAGCACCGCGTCTTCGGTTAACGGAATAGACTCGAGAATTTGGTCTTGGTGTTCCGTCAGTTCCTGTAAAAGCTTTTGCACTTCCAAGAGCTGATTACCGTGGGAAGAGATGATGCCCCGAGACGCGTTCGCGGCCCATTGGGGGTCGTGTTTCTTCGAGCTGTTTTGAATGACGTAATCGTCGTTCGAAATCCCGTTGGGCAAGATATCGTACGATGATGAGGGCATCTCAAACGACGAAGAAGAAGGTGAAGAAGTGAAGCACACCTATCAAATATTAAGTGCAAAATCTTAAAATCTTAAACTACATAGTAAATGATCCATCGTGGATTAAAGTTTTTTTCTATCTGCGCGCTCTATGCTATATTTCTATCGTGTCTACTTTATCGAACGAGCAAAATCCGCGAAGTTCTACCTTATCCGCCACTATTCTGCATAAGACCAACCCGCCTCTCGCGCTCTTTTGGTACCCGCGCAGAAATTTTCCATCCATCGAGGAAGGAAGAATATTTCTAAAGAAGGGCGCTAATCCGCAGTGTGCCGAACCAGTCACAGGATCCTCGGCTATGCCTATGTTTGGTCCGAAGAATCTCGACACAAAGTCGCAATCAATCAATTCCTTTTTCTCCGGATTGGAGAGTGCGGTAATGACCACGCCTCTTCCACCAACTTTTCCCAACTTTTCGTAGTCGACTTTCTTCTTGCAATCGAAATATATTTCGTCCACGGATGGAACGGATGTCTCCTCCATATAAATAAAAGTATCTCCGATTGAATTTTCGTATACTGGCGATGCGGCGAGTGCTTCACGACTGTCTCCGAACGCTTCTCTGACGAGCTCGATTCGGCGCGAAGCTTCCTCGTCGGCAACCGGAACAGGGGGCGACGCAGGAAACGACATCGTTATCGCCCCTGTTATTTCGCATCTCTCGAGAACCAGTTCACTTTTTCCATCATCGTATACAAATACGATCGGTTCAGAACTTTGTTTTTCACCGTTGGCTGCTAAAACATCACGGAAAAGGCACGCCGCAGAAGCTAAACTCGCGTGCCCGCACAAACCCACTTGACACGTAGGTGAAAACCACTCGATGTTAAAATATTTCCTTCCTCCTCCCTTGTTTACGTCTTCCCGAACGAAAGCCGTTTCAGAGAGACCGAGCTTTCGTGCCACCGTTTGCTTCTCTTCTTTCGATATGCTTCCGCTTTCATCACTCGCAAGAACGATAACAGCGGCGGGATTTCCTTTCAACTCTTCGTTTTTCGTGTCGTTGTTTACGAACGCGTTGACGACGCGATACGTAAATGTCGTCATTAACGCCTTATCTTTCTCTCTACTTATCTTAGGGGGGTATCTCTGATAGCGATGATATGTAGAGCACGATCGTTTCGCAAGTGGAAGGTGTCACAAAGTGAAGTGAAGGTTGACGATGAGGGTGAGTTTGTTTTCTTAAATTCGTATCTCTTTCACGTATGAAAAGTCTAACGAACTTTTCTTCATTTTCCCCATTCATTTCGCCTATCTTTCTTCTTCTCTTTTTCTCCTGTCCGCCGTCAGAAAAGCTCCATCTCGCGCGATCGAAAATGAGCGAAACCGCCGATGGCAACGTCATCGATGCGGTTAAAACGGCTACAGACAATGCCAAGGAGAATATTAAAGAGTTCGAATGTCCAATCTGTTTGGAACTCATTCTTGGAGCAGCTATTCTACCTTGTGGCCATTTATCGTGCATATACTGTTGTCACTGCTCTATGAACTTGGAGAACTCGCATTGTTTCTTGTGCAAAAAGCAGTATCACGCTTTGCCAGGTCTCTCTACGCAATTATCGCTGTTAATTTTGTCGACCTTTCGAGAGCAATTCGACGAGCGGTTAGAAAAAGAAAGGGAAAGTTCGGAGGAGTATGAAAAGTTCCTCTTGCCTTTCGTAAAGTTTTTGAAGGAAGAGCTGAAAACGAACGCCTCTGCACTCACGGAAAGCGTCACGTGTACAAAATGTAAACGAATACTCGTGAACCCGATAGCGGCCACGTGTGGCCACCTGTACTGTCTCAACTGTGTTCGTCGCGGGAATATGAAAAAATGCGTCTTTGAAAACTGTTACGGCGGAGATATCGACAAAGAAGCGGGTGTCGTCAAAGCGATGCAGCATTTACTAGAGAAGATGTATCCACTCGAGATTAAAGAGCGCATGGAAAAAGAGGAGAATGAAGAAATAGAAGAAGTCGTGATGATGGAAAATGTACCCTCCGGAGAAGAAGGAGGCCAAAGAGGAGAAGAGGATGATGAAAAAGAAGAAGAAGTACATTTCGGCGTGGGTTGTGACTTGTGCGGGAGCTATCCAATCAAAGGCGAGAGATATCAGTGCCATGATTGCAAAGAAGACGAGAACGGATGTCCACTTGGTTTTGATTTGTGCGGTAAGTGTAAAGAATTCGACGAGAAAGTCGGATTGAATGAGACGAGTGCGAACGCTTACGCCGCAGCTGGGCGTTTTCGTTTCCTGCAAAATCACACGCGAGAACACAGATTGGTAAAAGTTCCGTTTCGCGAATCGTTTTTGCATAGATTAAAAGCCGCAAATCCACAAATGAGCATCGAGCAGATTCTTCGCATAATTACCATCGCGGGAGAAGAACGGGAACAAGGAGAAGAAGAAGAAGAAGAAGAAGAAGAAGAAGAAGAAGAAGAAGAAGAGCGAGAACATGAACAAGAAGAAGGTACGTCCGAAGAAAGCGAAGAAGTGATGGGACATTTTCCTTCTTCTTCTTCATCTGACGTCGTCAACGATGAGCAGCAGCAGCAGCAGGAGGAGCAACAAAGATAAGTAGACATATACGTTTTTCAAACATAGATACACACGCATAATAACGGCAATAGTGAATGAAAACAACGCGAAATCATCCACGATACCGTAAAATTTGTCTCGGTTCGTGCATTCTCGTCAAAGCCTCTTTCGCCGACTCCTCTGATTCTACGACAAATCCTGCTTTCTCGTAGAGGCGTTTCGCGGCGATATTTTCCGATACTACGTGCACGTAAATCTCCTCCACGTTGATGTTCTTCGCATCTTCAATCGCGCGCTCTATGAGTTGTCTTGCTATACCTAGATTTCTACGAGACTCCAACACGCAAACGTTACTCATGTAACATCGTTTCTTTCGAGCATTACCTTCGATGGGAAATTTTCCAACCAACTCTTCCGCCGGCAAGTTTACGCCGACGTTCAAATCCAACGTCCCGCAAACGATTGCGCTCTTTTCGCCCGGAATGACAATCGCGGGATCTTCTGGCACTCTGTTGTCACCTTTTACGCGTTCTTCTACGGCAACATAGCAAAAAACATCGTTATTTTTGTACGACACGTCTTTGCCTGTTATTTTATTCGATATCGCCTCAAACTCGGCTTCGATTTTTGTCAGTCGGTGCGCTCGGATGCTAAATTCCGAACGGTCTTTAGGATAGGAATAAAAACACAGCGCTCTGACGCACGCCGCGCCACGAATATCTGCATCTGAATCGACTTTTTTTATTTCTATCTTTCCATTGTTTTGAATCTCGTTCGGCCGTATGGCAGAGCACGTCTTAAGAGTATTACTTTTAGAACAAAGACGATGATGTTGCCGCCGTCGGTCCGCAGATGGAATACGGGTTGATGACGACGGAGGAGAGCGATGATACGACGTGGACGCGAAAGCCATCGAAACTCGTTCAGAGGGGGTACTTTGACGATGATAAGAATAAGAGATCATAAGAGATGAAGATGAAGATGGATGATGAATATAGTGTCGTCTAATACATGA
>JACLAB010010449.1_pt1 | contig 14670 bp, 10 predicted proteins | sample 8027921 | NCBI WGS metagenome assembly JACLAB01 (sample SAMN15725117, study PRJNA655200) | protist metagenome | isolation source: fluorescence activated cell sorting (FACS) single amplified genomes of... | place: USA: West Boothbay Harbor, Gulf of Maine | collected 2000-07-19 | reverse complement strand
ATTGATTGATTTCGCACCGATGACGTCGAGGGCGGTGCGAACGACGATGGCGACGACGACGCGATCCGCACCCGTCTCCGTCGTCGGGAGGTGGAAGAGACGAAACGGATCGTCGTCGTCGATCCCGTCGTCGTCGTCCGGGCGAAGGAGATCGGCGGTGTCGGCACCGGCGGTGGACGCCACCGGTGGTGGGACGGGCGCCCCGGTCGTTCGAGAGGTGGACATCCTGAGAGGGATCGAAGTGCGACGCGCGACGGATGGAAGCGCGGTGGATTGCGGGGAAACGATCGCGAACGGGGGGAAACGAGTCGCGGCGTTGTTTCTGACGCAGTTCGGCGATTTTGATTCGTTCGAGTTGGCGCAGTTTTTGGTGGATGACTTGGAACGGTTGCGAGACGCCGGAACGAGCGTTGTGGCGGTGGGCGTCGGGTCGGATGATGCGGCTCGGGAGTTTGCAAAGAGGACTGGGTTTCCGTTGGAGTGTTTGTACGCAGATTCAGAGGCAAAGTGTCACGCCGCGCTCGGGTTTGCGCCGGGTTTGGGGCGTAAGGGTGGTGACTTTGAGTGGCTGGAGGAAAAAGCGCCCTTCGTGAACGGGTACGCCAAGCTGTTACTCATGTGTGCCGGTATCGGGTCTCCGGGAACGCTTCCGGCCGTGTTCGGGGGCTACTTTGGTTCAAAGTATAAGGATCAAATCTTTAACGAAGGGTCGAACGTGGACGTGCCGTTGATTCGCAAGGCGATGAAGTTGACTTTGGGCGACGGCTACCTTCGTCCTTTTGAGCTCGCGACGCTGCGCCTGAACAACATGATTGAGATCGTGAACAACTGGGAAGCCTTGACCCCAAAGGACTCCAACTTGCTCATTCAGCGCGGTGGTGTCATCATCTTTGACGACGGGGAGGCTGCCTTTAGACACGATGACCGAGGTATCCTCGGTTACTGTCCCGCGGATAGAGTGGTTGAAAAGGCGCTGAGCGATGACCCGTCCGCAAAGCCAGATCCGGTCGCCACTTTGCACCTCGCTTCGGAATCCCGCAAGGCGTACCTTGATGATATTTTCACATCCATAAGTGCGCTCGAAAAGTCGAAGGACAAGTCGAACGTCAGCGGAGAAAAGCTCACCGGAAAGTGGCGACTAATCTACACCACCGGTACAAAGAAGGTCCGCGCGAACCTCAACCGCACGGGTGGCGGAAGCTACTTTCCTATTCCGGCCGTTCAGTCGTTCGATTTAGAATCTGGACGCATTCGCAACGGCATCTACCTCGGCCCATTGAAGTTTTTCTTCGATGGACCCTTCATTTGGCGCGAGAAACTCAGCATGCTCGAGTTCACCTTTACTCGCGTGAGCTTGGCGCTCGGTTCACTCGGCCCGTGGTCGAAAGACATCGACGATGGCAAGTGGGAAGCCGTGAAGCTGGCGGAACAAAATGCGAGTTCCGGCCAAGGCAACATTGAGAAGGGTGATGTGAAGGCGTCAAAGCCGGGTGCGAACCCATTCTTTAAATTTGTTTACACGGATGACAAGTGCATCGCGGCTCGCGGAAGAGGCGGAGGATTAGCCCTATGGGCTCGCATCGGCGATCCTGAAACGGATGCCCAGGAATAAGTACTAGTTTTTATAATTGCACGCTTCTGGACACACTTGCTTAAACCTTTCTCGCACGGCTCGCGCTTTCATTTGAACAAGCGTATCAGAAGTGCTCGACACCGCCTCGTCCAAACCATCTATGACGTTTGGAATGAATTGCGTTGCCCGATCTTTCGCAAACACGACGAGTGCTTCGATCAGATCTAAAATTCGCAAGATGACGTCAATGCGCCAGTTCGATCCGATGTGACTACGCAGCTCGCTCAGCGCGGGCAAAAGCACATCTCCAAGATGGCGACAAACCGTCTCGTGAAAATTGTTTCGCGACTGGATGATCTGCTTTGCTACTTCAACGACGTCGATGATTTCGTCGACGAGGGAGGAAAGTATGTAAGGAAGTATTCGTGGGGTGAGTGAGGCAGAGGCACCGTCTAAGCAAGTGCCGCACAAACGGGTAAACTCCATACGAACGAAAGGAGACGGATCGCACGCGAGCGCGCTAAAATAGTTAATTCTCACCGTGGAGACATCGACGTGAGAACCGCCCGTGAGATCGTATACGAGATGAAAGCAGTCGCTCTCGACCAAAGCGCACTCGAGTTGTCGCACAGCTTCTAGACGCACTTTTCCAGTTTTGTGCGTCAGAGCCGAAGCGAGCGACCGCGTTATCACCTTTGAGCGCGAATCCTCCTGCGCGATTCGACACAAAGCGCTCGCGCCACGCGCCGAAGCCATCGCAACTTTCCCACACGAATCCCTCGCGCCGAGAGCGAGAGCTCGTAAAACTTCGTCATCAATGACGATTGAATCTTTCTCAACGCCGCTCGCAACCGTCGCGGCGACCATCGCGTCCGTCAACGCCTCGCGAACCTCCTCGGAAGTCTCTCGTCCGTCCACCAACCGTTCCGCAAACCGTCTCCCCGCGCACTCCCAATGCAACATCACTCCCGGCGCGCGCGCGCACGCATCCACCGCCCACGCCTCAACGCGCCGCGCCGCGCGCTCCCTCTCTCTCGACCTCGATCGACCGTCCTCGATCGTTCGCAAGGCGTCAGTCAACGACGCTGAGGGGTCCTCGACGACGACGTTCCGCGTCGCTTCGCGCGCATCAGTCCACCCATCCATCGCCCGACGACGCCCACGCTCGAGACGAGAGAGCGACGAGAACAAAAAGGTACGCACGCGGCCGATCGAGCGCGTCGTCTCGCTCGCACGTCTATCGCGAGTCTCTCGCGAGTCTCTCGCGTCCGCGTCTCTCGGTGTCGTTGTCAGAGAAATGAAACGTCACGTCTGTCATATTCAAGCGCTATTTCATCATGTATATGGGCTATGTATGTATTATATACCAATCATGAGCATGTGATCCGTTCCCGTGTGTTCTCGTAATTCAAATGATAGTCTTATTCGTTCTGTAATACATTAAGGGGGACGTTCGTTCCAACGACCGAAACGACGCCGACGACACGCCGACGACGCCACACGTCAACGACGAAGAGAAAGGCGCCGACGACTAAGAGACGCGAAGGAGAAGAATAGGAACGATTGAACGCGCTCAGCAGCTAACGATCGTTCGCGATGCCGACGCCAGGAACGCGCCGAAGAAGCGCAAGATTGAGTACCCCCGGTAGCGGGAAAACGATGGATGTCGAGGCGACGGGAACGCGCGAAGACGCGACGGAAACGTTCACGTTCACGCCGATTGGGGCGATGCGATCGCTCGAAAACGTGGAATTAAGCGCTGAGCGAGTGAACCGAAAGTCGATGGATGTGTCGTCGGAGGATAAACGCGCGAGTGGGAAGCGCGGACGAGGAACGGCAAAGAAGACGCCGACGCCGAGAAAGGCGCCGACACGCAGAGGATCGATGAGCGCAGCGAAGAAGGAAAATATCGAGGTTGATGCGATGACGGCGAATGAAACGAGTGAATTTGCGTTTCCGTTACGAGAAGAGACAGATGCAGTCGAAGAACGTCGAGCGTCGAAGACATTCTGGGCAAGTACGGCGGGCGAAGACAGCTCAAAGAGGACGTTTGTCCCCCTGACGCACACGAACGGGTTACCGCCGACGCCTGCGCTGTACAGCGCGGTTCCGTGGCCGAGTTCTATTCCCATGACTGAAAAATCACCGGTGCTTGCCGCAACCGGACTGAATGATTACTCGACTCCGACCACAAGACACGTTGGTTTCTCAGAGCGAGCGGCACAGCTGAGAGCTCGAGCCGTCACCATATCGGCGGAACCGTTGGCAAAGACGCCGAAGGAACTTGCGGCACAGCTGGCAGAAGTTAAACTAGAAATTGCAAAGCGACAAAGCGATGCGATTGAAATCTCTCGAATGTTGCGACAACTTCAACGCGAGGAGGCAGATTTGTACACGCGCGCCGCCCAGATTCAGCGTCAGCTTTTGGATTGTACAAACGAGTCGCAACCTTATGACTTGACGGTTCTCCCAGACGTCGCTAGCGTCGAAAAGATTGTTTCGCTTCAAGAAAGAAAGCAACCTTCTCCGCAAGCGGTGAAGCAGCTTGAAGGTCGGGATGTTGGAGAAGACGCACAACCGTCAACTTCGGAGAGCGTAGTCAACGTCATGGTTCCGCATCAAAAGTTGGACGTGAGAAAGGCGCTCATTTCGCTCGATTTCATCGATGGCCCGGGTGGTTTATCCCTTTTTACCGCTAGCGCTGACAACTGTCTTCGCTTGTGGGCTCCAGATAGTCGTAAGCCGGTCGCCCTGATGAGAGCTCCGAGGGGCTTGAGCGCATCAACGATTGTGAATGAACGAGTCGTGTGTGTCGGTACTGATATCGGTCAAGTCATCCAAATGGATCTTGCAACTGGTCAACAGCTAGCTACACTCACTCAAGGCGAACACGCTGCGCCTTGGAGCGTGAAGACTCTCACGAGAGGCTATGACAACGATACGCTCGTTGCTGCTGCCGGCGCCGGCGGTGACATCAAAATTTGGGACGCGCGCGTCGCCAGAAGCGGTGGATCTCCGTTGGTCATGTACTCTCACGGTGCTTTTGAAATCCGTGGAATATCTTTTGGTTCAGACGGGCGAACCATCGTCGCTGCCGCATCCAACGACTTGCGCTATTTTGATTTACGAATGAACGGTCGCTCGACGCGCTTGAGCATTCCGGGAGATCACCAACCCGATTGGATGTCTGTGTCGCACGATTACTCGACTGGTGAGCTGATTACGACTTCGAGCGAAGGCGACGTGTACGCCTGGTCTTCTTCCGCGCCGTTCCCGTTGTCGCGCGTGTTGCGTAAAGCGTGTGCCCCGCGTTCGTCAACCATTGACGTCGCATCTGGAGCGCTCCTTTGTCCCTCTGGCGCCGACGGAACGAGCGTAGACTTTCTCCACCATTCTACCGGTGAAGTTGTCGCGCGATGGACTCCCGACGCATCGGAACGTTCGCAGATTACCTGTGTCGCAATGAGCTCGGTTGGTACGCGCGCTCAACCGTACGGATTAAACTCAGTCGCCGCCGGCACAGCCTCCGGAAGCGTCGTAGTCTTCGCATAAATGTAACAGATATCTCACACGTCAACATCTCACCTCGCACCGCGCCGGTATCCCCGGCGCACGCTCTCCCTTCTCACCAGTAAAGCAACAAAAATCTTTCAACGACACGACTGTTGGAGATTTTATTTCATTTCATCCAAGGCGGATGACGTACGCGCAGCGTCAATCTCATATGTTTAAATACTATCAAAGTCGTTTTATTTCATCACCGGTAAGTCGTCCTGCATGACGGATTGGCGACGTCTCGACTGGACTTTCCGCGTGTGCGCGTCCTTTCGCGCGCTCGCCAGTCCCCACTTCACGCTGCGAGCTCCACTCCGCGGGTGAAGCCGCATCCACACTGTCGCAAGGCGATGATCAATCGCATCGCAGTCGGCGATCCTCGGGCGCCGACACGGACGATCGACCAGACGATGCCATCGCGGCGCGAGAGACGACCATTCCAGTCCGGGCACCTCACGCCACGACTGGAAACGTCCAACGCAGTTACGAGTCTTTCTCCCGCGCACAATCGTTCGCGGACGACTCTCCGCATGTGACGCCGCGTCGCGATGCCCGCGACGGAGCCGACGACGCTCCACAGCGCGTCGTAGACGAAGAAAGCGATGGATTAGCAATCGAGCACGATGAGAGAAGAGCTGCACCCGCGAGCGAGCAACCACCTTCTGCCTCCATATCCTCCTCACTACGACGCATAGACGCCGATATCGTCGATCCCGCTCTTGAAGCACTCGACGATATCATCCGTGAGATCGACGCCGCCCGTCAACGACGGCAACGACGATCTCATGATCAAGATTCCAAGACACAGCCCATGCCGCCTAGTAGACTAGACCGATGAATATTGCAAAAAAAACGCTAGCTATCGTTTGACACATCCGCGTCCCACCGTACACGCTACGCTTTTTCGTTGTAAACGTGTGAAAGCGGAGAACATCCTCCGAAACCAGAGCCCGGCGCGCTCCGTTGGACAACGATGACGACGACATCCATCCTCACGGATGATGAATACGTTGATGATCCACGGATGATCCATCGCGACCGATCCACGACGTCCACGTAACGCGCGTCGAGGTGGTACACCCCGACCCGTGCCGGCTTTTTTATTGCTACAAGAGTAAAAGACCTTACGGATGCAGTAGATAGTTCGTGTTTCCAGCATTATTTAATAATGACAGTACTGTTTATCCATAGATTCGCGTTTTTTCCCCGTCTCGCCTCTCGTCGCGTCGCGTCAAAAAAACAGCATGACTTACAATCAATCATCATTTCGAAGTATTTCCATTGAAAAGCGTATTTCGTATTCATATATTATCTCTTCCTAAAGCATATGGATGGATGGATGGATAGATGGATGGCGCGTTCGGCGATGGCGTGCGAGCGCGGATGCTGGAGAGGGCGACGCGCGCGTCGAGTCGTCGTCGTCGTCGAAAAACCACCAGAAGGGGACGGAGCGCGCGCGCGTTTGAAAGAAGATGAGTCTCGCGTTCGATGAGTTCGGGCGACCGTTCATCATCATAAAGGTGCGTGTTGCGACGGGTTTCGAACGACGGAGTGGAGTGGAAGACTTCTTAGACGACTTCTTAGACGCGCGAGTTGATTGATTTGACTGACGAGAAAATACCGCGTCGTCGACGATGACGACGACGGATGTATCGCGGATTCGTAGGAACAAGGAAATAAAACTCGAGTGCGCGGAATTGATGCACAGAAAGCAAACATTGCGGCGGCGAAGAGCGTCGCGAGGACTTTGCGGTCGTCGCTCGGACCAAAGGCGCGTTCATCTGGAGTTTGACTTCGCTTTCTCGCGAGCCGCGCTCGTCGAGAGAGGGAATAGTAGGGCGCGGAGACTGACTTAGCGGGTGTGTGATGCGCGTGATAATAGGGTATGGATAAGATTTTGCAATCTGGGGACGGTGATGTGACGATCAGTACGTGATGAGAGGCGACAAGAGAGAGGCGCGCACGCGAATTTTTTGTCGAGGGTTGACTCTTTTGGAAAGAACGAGAGACTGACAACTGGTTTCTTCCTTGGTGTGATTAACAGCGAACGATGGAGCCACGATTCTGGATCAAATGGAGGTGGAACACGAGATTGGTAAGCTGTTGGTTGAGCTTTCCAAGTCTCAGGATTATGAAATCGGTGATGGGACCACCGGCGTCGTGGTGCTGGCGGGATCTCTGCTCGAACAAGCAGAGGCGCTCCTCGACCGAGGTATTCATCCGTTGAGAATCGCGGACGGTTACGAAATGGCAGCCAAGGTGGCGACTAAAGAATTGTCTAGGATCAGCGAAAAGTTCGAATTCGACGCGAACAATATTGAACCGCTCATTCAAACCTGCATGACGACTCTGAGTAGTAAGATCGTAAACCGGTGCAAGCGAGAGATGGCGGAGATTTGTGTCAAGGCGGTAATGGCGGTCGCCGATTTAGAACGCAAGGATGTGAACTTAGACTTAATTAAGGTTGAAGGCAAGGTGGGTGGTAAGCTTGAGGATACCATGCTCGTGAATGGCATCGTCTTGGATAAAGATATCAGCCATCCGCAGATGCAAAAGGAAATCAAGGACGCGAAGATTGCCATCTTGACGTGCCCGTTCGAGCCACCGAAGCCGAAAACTAAGCACAAGATTGAAATTGACACTGCTGAAAAGTATGAAGAGCTGAGACAGCAGGAAGAAAAGTACTTTAACGACATGGTAAAGCAGTGCAAGGATAGCGGAGCATCTCTCATCATCTGTCAGTGGGGCTTTGACGATGAGGCGAACTCGATGCTGATGCAAGAGAAGTTGCCCGCGATTCGTTGGGTCGGTGGTGTTGAATTGGAGCTTTTGGCCATCGCGACCGGCGCTCGTATCGTCCCTCGATTCACCGAGCTTACACCTGAAAAGCTCGGTGCGGCGGGCATGGTGAAGGAGGTTGCATTTGGTACCACGAAGGATCGCATGGTCATCATCGAAGACTGCGCCGCGAGCAAGGCTGTCACTGTTTTCGTGCGCGGAGGTAACAAGATGATGATTGATGAGACGAAGAGGTCTCTCCATGATGCCATTTGCGTCGCTCGTAACTTGGTTCGTTCTAACAACATTGTCTATGGCGGCGGAGCGGCGGAGATTGCGTGCGCCATCGCCGTCGAGGAGGAGGCGGACAAGATTGCCACCGTCGAGCAATATGCTATGCGTGCCTTTGCCGATGCGTTGGACGCCGTTCCAACCGCTCTCGCCGAGAACAGTGGCCTCTCTCCGATTGAAACTGTCGCCAACGTCAAGTCGCAACAGTTGAAGGAAAAGAACCCGTTCGTCGGCATTGACTGCAAGGAAGTCGGAACCAACGACATGAAGTCTCAGGGTGTTTTTGAGACCCTCATCGGTAAGCAACAACAGATTTTGCTCGCGACACAAGTCGTCAAGCTCATCCTCAAGGTGGATGACGTCATCTTGGGAGGAAACTACCAGTGAGCCCTCGATAGCTACGCCTACTTGAAAAGAAAACTTTAGACCTCATCTTCTCTCACCCTAGTCGTCGACTCACCACGCGGTGAGAGCCCGCGCGCGCCTAAAACGTAGCTAACGTCGCGCGATGACGCGCCTGCGCGTCCAGACTGTCGATCACGCGGGCGCGCGCGAGATATTCCCGGAGCTCTCAAAAGTTCACGCAAAGTGCTTCCCGGACGATGTCCCGACAGACGTCGAGGAAGAAAGCGCCGATGAATTCTTCGATCGCGTCACCTGGCTTCATGAAGAAACGGAGGCGACTTGGTTTTTGCTCAGGGAAGTCACTTGGACGTCAGAAGACGAAGAAATCGGAGCTTTGATCGGTTTTGCTTGCGGCTACAAGTACGCAGACAGTTGGTACGGGGCGCACTTGGGCGTCATACCTAGTAGAAGGAAGAGAGGGTACGGTTCATATCTGATGCGTATTTCGCAAGCGCACGCTGCAGATATCGGGATTCGAAGACTTCAGGCGAGTGTTGAAGTAGATCCACGCATAAGCAGAGGGAGGTTACTGCGTTACTACATTCGTCACGGTGCGAAGTTGGTAAGCACGGGCATAGGTAGCGTAGGGTCTGCGGCCGGAAGTGTGGTGCGAATTGAACGGCACTTCACGCCAGAAATAGCGCAAAACGAACTTGCAAGGTCTCAAGATCGTATAAACCGCCGATTTGCGATTCCTCACCTCGCCATGATTGCGGTTGCGTTTGGTATAGCGGCAAAACTCCGTATGCAACATTCGGCGTAGTTTCCTTAGTGTACAACATAGTCATAGATTACAACTCTGTAACTTTCCAATTCGCTGGAATAGTGAATTTTTCTTCTTCTTCTTCTTCTTCTTCTTCTTCTTCTTCCTCCTCCTCCTCCTCCTTCGTCGGGGTTGGTTGCTCGGAGACTTCCTGAATGGTGACAGATGAAGCGCCAGGTTGCTTAACTACTCTTGGTTTGCCCGTCTCCTTGTTCAGCTCAACACCTAATCCTCGTGCTAACAGTTCCTCACTCTCCTCCACGGCTTGTGGTTGGAGTTCGACAATCATCTTACGAGCCAGATCGCTCCCTTGGGTCATGTTTCTCACGGCCCACAACGCCCACTCTCGGAGATAGGCTTCTCCGTCTTCTCCTCGAGTGTGATTGAGAACAACTGGGATGCCTCCGAGCTTGGCGATATCTTCGCAGACTCTCACTCTATTGAAACACGCGTTGCCTATGATGGCAATGAGATCGACCCGGTATCCATTCCATGGTATTTTGTTCGGGTAGACAATGTCACTCTGCAGCTCTTTTGGCATGTGCGCTTCAAGCTTTGGCGCCGCGGCAGGCCCCGCGGCTTTACTCGTCTGACCAATACCGAGCGGCGGTGGTAGCGACGCAAGTAAAGTGAGAGCCAGGCGGATAAGTCCTAGAGCGGCTAGACACGCTGTCGTATCACCTGCGTGCGGTCTCACCTCGCGTTCACTTATTGTGCGTAGAACGCTCACGCACTCCATCAGAATGGAGAGAGTTGCGCCGTTTTCCTCTTCAGAGGGAGATTCTGCGAAACGAGCGGCAACGACGGACGTGGTATCCACTAGAAAAGCTAGAGCGCCCTCTGGCATGAGTAAAGGTGGCTGCTCGCCCTCTTTAATTTGAGAGCGATGCACGTCCACGTACGAGGTTGCCACTTTACTGTCCATCAGTGTAGCAATGAAGTGTAGCAACGTCGCTTGTTCGGGCACGTATTTGAGACGTAGAGCTTTCGAACGTGGGCCATCTGGGATCTCATTTGTACGAGAGTCATCTTCTGCGAGCGCGACGAGTCGTGCGCGAAGCATGGCTTCGTTATGCGCCGCAACCTCGTCTCCATTTGGAGACAGGCCTCTGAAAAGTCTGGGCAAGCCATCCCCTTTACAACATACTTCCAGAATCAGCGCGGGTAGATGCGCACCACCTCCGACTCCGTCTGGTTCATCTGGCTCCGTAGAAGCCCTGAGCATGGCAAGCCAAAAGCCCTGAGCCATGTCCACCACTTTGGGCATTCGGTCGGCATCCCGAGTCAGACACGCTTTCACCAACGCGCACGCCAATCCGTGGGTCTTTGCCCCTCGAATACCTCGCAACGTAGCGATACCGACCAGCGCCTCTTGAAAATAGCTCGACTCCCACGCCGCGGTTAAACATCTCTGGTCATCCATGCCCGCGTTGAGTAACGTCTGCAGAGCGAACATCATAAACTTTGCCTGCGACTCAAGCGCCTCATCTCCCGTCGGCGACGCCTTGGACGCCGTCACCAACGCCCGAACCAAACCATCACACGCCCCACTCTTCAGTAACACTTTCGTCGCCTGAATATCGCCTGCACACGCGTTTCTCAGCTCTCTAATCTCCCGAACCGCGCTCTCTTCGTCTCCGGTGCCGCAGCCGCCCACCGCAAGTCTCCCTGCCACCCGTCTCGCAACCTCAACACGTTCCATCCGATCCTCTCTTTGGTTCCTGACAACAAAACACGAACGACCAACCTCTTGCCAACGCCCCAATCCCACCGGCGCAAAACCCTCGCCGCCGTTCGTCCACGCCCCCGACGTCTCGAGCCTTGGGTTGGAAAAACTCCAAGTCGTCCGCAACAGACGCGAACGGGCTTCTCCTACCCGATTCACCGCTCAGCGAGACCGTATCGTCGTCCTCGTTCTTTGGCGTCAGCGTATTCGCCGTCGACATGTATCGCGCGCCGATCGCGCGCGAGGCGTCGCGAAGTGTCGCGAGAGGACGTCCCAAAAGCGGTCGCGATGAATGCTGCCAGGATTTTGGCACTCACGATCGAAAGGATTGGGAAACACCACACGCTGCCGCCGCGTCGGAGGAAATTCTGCGCGCGAACGCGAGAGGACGCTCGAGATGAGTCTTAAAGTGGCGAATTGTCCGAGTCAGGTGCGTCGATGGCGACGGTGCGACGCGCGCGGTCGCGGGAGGGTCGGAAAGGAGTAGAGTGATTTTTTCATTCGCACCACGTGGATGTTTGTTTGTTTCATTCCGTCGTGCATGAAAATGAGACGAGACGAGCGAAGACTGACGAGTGTGAACGTTATGAATGCGTTGTTTCGTGCGCTCGCGCAGGAGTTGGCGCTGACGAATTGCGCGTTTCTGAGCGAAGCGGACGCTGGTTTGTACGTGCCTTATGTTGAAATTGGAGATTGCATCTTTGCAACGAAACCGCACGCTGAAGTTGCGCCCGGAACGGTTGGGCTGAATGGTGTGCAGAGAAAGCAACTCCGTGTGAGTGTGGGAGATGCGGTGCGATGCGCGAGATATGAGCCTCCGACGCGGGAGTTTGACTGCGCAGGAATGACGATTGAGCTCGAGTTTACGAGACCCGCGCTGGCGGCGTCATACGTCGCGAGAAACGCACATGAGGGCGTTGAGGCAGAGGCGATGACGTCCATCTTGCGGCGGACATTCAGTTCGCAAGTGTTTACGATTGGACAAAAGGCGGCGATTGAGTATTGTGGAAACAATTACCTCATAAGCGTCAACCATTTGATTGTCGAGGGCGCCAGAGAAGGAGTCACCACGCTCAGAGGGATGTTTACTCCTTCAACGGCGGTAGTGTACGAAGCTTCATCGAATAGTGGGATTAAAATTTTGGGTCAAAAGGCAGCAGTGATGAACACGGGTCTATTCAAGAGCAAGGATTTCAGTTTCTCCAAGCTCGGTATTGGCGGTCTCGACAAGCAGTTTGAGGACATTTTCCGTCGAGCGTTCTCGTCTCGAATTTTCCCTCAGAGCGTGGTTCAACGTCTTGGTATTCAACACGTGAAGGGTATGTTGCTTCATGGTCCCCCGGGTACGGGTAAGACACTGATTGCGAGACAAATCGGCAAGATGCTGAACGGTAAAGAGCCAAAGATTGTGAATGGGCCCGAGGTGATGTCAAAGTACGTCGGTCAGTCTGAGGAGAACATTCGCGCCCTTTTTGCCGACGCAGAAGCGGAATACAAGGCTAGAGGCGACGACAGCGATTTGCATATTATCATCTTTGATGAAATTGACGCCGTATGTAAAGCTAGAGGTAGTGTATCGAGCGGTACTGGAGTTCATGATTCGATTGTCAACCAGTTGCTCACGAAGATTGATGGTGTCGACGCGCTGAACAACATCCTGCTTATCGGTATGACGAACAGAAAGGATATGCTAGATGAAGCCATCTTACGCCCAGGACGTCTCGAAGTGCACATAGAAATAGGCTTGCCGGATGAGAATGGTCGTGTTCAGATTTTGAACATTCACTCCAACAAGATGAGTGAGAACGAGTTCCTCGGTGGAGATGTTGACGTCGTCGAGCTTGCGAAGAGGACGAGCAACTTCAGCGGTGCTGAGATAGAGGGTCTAGTAAAATCAGCCGTTTCGTTCGCTTTGACGAGACAAGTGGACATGAATGATATCGGAGCGCCGATTGACGAAGATAACATTAAAGTGACGATGGCGGATTTCGAGATGGCTTTGCTCGAGGTGAAGCCGGCTTTCGGTGCGTCTACCGATTTGTTCGAGCGATGTATGCTGAACGGTATGATATCGTACGGTTCAAAATACGAGAAACTCGTCTCCACCATGCAATTGCTCATCGAACAGGTGAGAGTTTCGGAAAAGACCCCAATGCTCACGTGTTTGCTTGAAGGTGGAGCCGGTAGCGGTAAGACGGCATTGGCTGCCGCTCTCGCCATCAAATCCCAGTTTCCATTCACCAAGCTTTTGACTTCTGACGGATTTATTGGTTCCTCTGAGGTCCAAAAGTGTCAGGCTCTCGCAAAGTTGTTCGATGACGCTTACAAGTCGCCCGTCTCGCTCATCGTGTTGGATGATATCGAGCGTCTTCTGGAGTACGTCGCCATTGGTCCGAGATTTAGCAATGTCGTCTTGCAGGCGCTGTTAGTACTTCTCAAGCGTCAGCCTCCGCCTGGCCGCAAGCTTTTCGTCATAGGCACGACGTCTTTGCCGCTCGTCTTTGAAGACATGGGTCTGAACGCTGCGTTCAACGTATCGCTTCACGTGCCCATGCTCTCCGCCAACGAAACCGCCGAAGTCCTTCGACAGCTCGGCGCTTTCACCGACGCAGATCTTCCGAACGCGTGCCAGGCTCTCCAGGCACTCATGGGAGACCAAATTCCAATCAAGCGTCTATTTATGCTCATCGACATGGCTCGTCACGGCCAAGCCGGCGCCAAGCACGAACCCGTGCACGCCGACGCTGAAGGTCCGGTGCCTCTTGACCGCTGGGTTGAGTGTCTCAAGGATCTCACCCAATAGTCAATCCCGTTTGAAGAATCAATCGTCATTAAGCGCATATAAATCAATCATTACAAATTTCGCTAAGTCTTCTGCATCTCTGTCTTCGTCTCGACTCGCCAGAGGAACACATTGCGATCTTCCCTCCCGACCGCCTCTTCCTCTTCCGATCCACTTGAAGCTCTCACTTCTTGGACGGAGAGAACAATCCCGTAAACGTATTCATCACAACCCCATACGTCAATCCAACCGTCACCGCCCCGACGCGAATGAACGCCGCGAGCGAGCTCGACCCGCCGTAGGGTCCTCCGCTCATGGATACCGTCAAACAAGGTCTCGCTCCTTTCGTCCCGTGCGCTACGGTCGACGAAATATGCCTGAAGAGGGATAGAAAAAGACGCAGCTCTTTCCGTCCGTTCGATCCGCGCTCCTCACGAAGACAATCGGCGATCGCCGCACTGTACGGCACTGTGCGGCGATCGCCGATCGCGTGAGCCGAAACCCACGGCTGTCATATAATCTTTTTAAATTCCCCAACGAAAACAAAATCATCATTGACGAGCTCTTTCTACTTATTATGAGTATCAAACGTCTATTATTTTTATAAAGTGGTGGTCGCGCATTTTTTGGAGTTTTCAAACGATGGAACGCGTCACTCTGCGAGGCCGACCCGACGCACGCGCGCGAGGACGACTGAGGGAGACTCGAGCGGGAAGTCGAAACCGAAACCGAAGCGAACCGATCCAATCACCCGCAACGGCGAAACGAAAAGAGATTGAAAAACTTTTGACGAAGAT
>JACLAB010003540.1_pt1 | contig 14681 bp, 10 predicted proteins | sample 8027921 | NCBI WGS metagenome assembly JACLAB01 (sample SAMN15725117, study PRJNA655200) | protist metagenome | isolation source: fluorescence activated cell sorting (FACS) single amplified genomes of... | place: USA: West Boothbay Harbor, Gulf of Maine | collected 2000-07-19 | reverse complement strand
AAAACGTTCGCAGGAACTCGGAGCGGGAAAATACGCGTACAGAGTCTCTCTTGGGGAAATCATCCTTAAGGAGGCATGCGCACCAAGTTCTCATCACAGACGAATACAGATGATCTAACGCGATGAAAACGATCGCAAAAGAACAAGTGGTGATAATGATGATGTTTGAACGCTTTATATTGTTTTTTAAAGAAAATTTCATCGCGACGTTTCGCGTGTTTTCATCGCGACGTTTCGCGTGTTTTGCGCCATTAAGGCTGGATTTTAGCTGGTTTTGAAGTAAAGTCACTGCAGTTATGGAGCCGGGCGAGCGCGGTTCCCGTTCGGTTCGAGAGCATTCGTGAAGAGATTTCGGAATACCGCGTCATTGGGGTCGTTCCAATCAAACCAAACTTCATAGTACTCACATGTATCACATGTAAGTTGATTGTGACCGAACCGATGGCAGATGCCACAACGCTTCGCATTTGCGGGTGCTCTCTCGAAACGGTTCTCGTCTGGTCGCCCCCTCAACCTAGTCTTCATTTTAGGAATCGGCTTCGGTGGGTACTTATTGACGTCAAACTCGTAAGTCGATTCGCACGGTAGTTTTGATTGATTGATTCGATGATTCGATATGTTTTGAGATCATTTGCAGCTTGAATGAATACTTCTGCAAGAAAGTAAGGCTTATGTTCGCCGAAGGCAAAACGCGCGCGCTTCGAGATACGCATTGGCTTCCATGGTTCCACCATTCCTTTCCGCCAATTGTTCTTGATACTTCTCCCACACCAAAATAGTGTGTTTACATGCGATTCCGTAGTGCTGCCAGTGCGCACATCCACACGTGCGTTTTTCCAAGTTGACATCGTATCGAACAAAATCGTTCGGTGCGACTTCCTCGGTGACCATCACCGCTTCAGCGCGATCGATGTATTGGTGCGCCTTGATACGGATTTGCTGCGCCCAAATCAACCATACCTTCCACAGCACCATCATCGTTTTCATTATTCCCCTTATTGATTTTCGCCAAAAACCGATGTGACTGCTACTAAAAATTGATTTGAAAAAATTGATTTTTCGTCGATTTTTGCCAGTTTTTTTTGTGTTCAGGGACGACCATTTTTTTTTTAAAAAGAATTCTGTCTTTGTAAAGAAACAATGTACTCACACTTCATACTGACTAATGCAACGATAAGTTTCGCTCGCACCGCTTCAGTGAAATTATCAGTGAAAACAAGTATAAGTATAGTGTAAATTGTAAAAGTTTTGTTGCAAAGATGCGTCGGATTACTTTCTTTTTCTCATTATTGCTCCTTTTTTATATACTCAGAATTTTGTGCTATGTACCTCCTCACCTCCAGGAATGTCCTAGCTCAACGTCCACTATAAAGCGAGAGAGTGTAAGAGCACCGAAAGGGTATAAAGCGCTTGTCACTGGAGGAGCTGGATTCATAGGATCACATGTGGCGATGGATTGCTTCAAGCTCGGTTTTGAAGTGGTGGTAGTTGATGATATGTCTGGCGGCTTTCGCAAAAATGTGCCTCAGGGTGTGAGACTAGTTCTAGGGGATCTGAAGGATGCGAAATTTGTGTCTGAGCTAATGGAAGAGGAAAGATTTGATGTGGTCTATCACTTGGCAGCATACGCTGCTGAAGGACTTTCACATTTTATTCGTAATTATAACTATCAGAATAATCTCATTGCAACAACCAATCTTATTACCCAAAGTGTTCGAGTAGGCTCTGTGAAAAAGTTTGTCTTCACTTCATCAATAGCAGTTTATGGATCTGGCCGAACTCCTATGACTGAAGACATGGAACCTTTACCAGAAGATCCTTATGGTATATCGAAAATGGCATGTGAATACGATTTAAAAGCTGCTCATGAAATGTTTGGTTTGCCGTATGTGATATTCAGACCACATAACGTGTATGGTCCGGGTCAGAATATGTATGACAAGTACAGAAATGTTGTTGGAATATTTTTGAATCAACTTCAAGCAGGGAAAGATTTGACAATTTTTGGTGATGGATATCAGACCAGAAAGTTTAGTTACATTTCCGATGTGTCGTATCCAATTGCATTGAGTGGTTTAATAGAGCATGTAAATAATCAAGTGTTCAATGTTGGAGGTGATATAGCAACAACTGTCAACGAGTTGGCTCACGTAACAGCAGAGGCATGGGACGGGTCTAGTGCGAGTGTACTTCATTTAGATTCACGAAATGAGGTAGCTCATGCGGAATCCGATCACAAAAAATTGAATTGTTTTTTTCCAGGACTTCCGAAGCCTGTTGGTCTTCGTGCTGGTATGTCACATATGGTCACATGGGCAAAAGAGACGGGCAAATATTTTGAGCCAGTGAAGTTTGATGCAGTTGAGGTGATGCGAAAACTCCCACCTTCTTGGAAGACAGATGGTCTCAAAGAAGTCCCCGCCTTTGAACACAACGAAAACGATAACGTTATAGAGGCTGAGTTACTGACTAGAAAATAATAGTAAAGGCTCGGTCTGAAGGCTCACAAACCCTTAAAAAAATCATTTAATTTTTGATATATCCATTTTCACTAGTTCAGGAAATTTATGTTTCAAAGTGGTAACTTCCTCCCGTAACTCATCCAGTGTACACATACCAAAAAACCCCCATTTTCGAAGTCCTCCATGCCCCCAATCTTCTAGCAAATTATCGAATGGTGGCATTGTTCCATATTTCCCGTATGCCAGCATGATCATCAAACGAAACCAGGTGGAATTGACTCGGCCAACAAAGTACTCACATTCACTAGATAGGAATAAGTTTACGAGAGCATTCATGGCTTCAGCAGTGGAATCAACCTCTCCTTTCAACATTGCGACCCCAATATCATGTTTATTTTCTCTTGGATATTCGGTGTAACGCCATTGATAATCAGGAAAGTTTGACTCGGCATCCTTTATTACTTCTTCATCTTCCGTGATCAGTAATATCTTCTTCGTTTTCGAAAAACGTTGAATAGACTTCATATAGTCCAACATAACAATTTTTGAATTGAACCTTGACCTCCAACCGTGGCGTACATGGACAGCAATACAACTACTATCATTCACATTCCATTTTAATCGCTCCTTTTCTTGCAGTATAGCAGCTTGCAAAGTTGGGTTCGGCTTAAGTAAATAATACAATATTTGGGCAGCAACCCAACATCCTGTCTTCCTAGAAAGAATCTCTCTCTCTCTGAGCCAAACAGTTCCAAATCGGAATTCGGTCCGAAACGAATCTAAACTTTTCCTTGACCATAAGTCAACGCTTAGAAGATGTTCATTGTATTTCAATTTCTCAGCATCAAAGGAGCTCACCATGTACTTTGTTTGTTCGTCCTGTACCCATTCTTGAAACGGGTCTGATACCAAATTTTGAAAATAGCACTCATGATTACGGTGCGGACAAACGTTTGCTGAAGTATATTCCCATTTTCCATTTGGAATACTATGCAAAGACTTTTGGTTTGCATATGAAAACCACATTGCCATATCTAATCTCATGAAACGGCAGCCTATGCCACAGTGTGTGCGATCCTCAAAGCCATCGTCTATGAAAAGTAATACGCCTCTCTGGTCTTCTAGAATACTTCTCGGCACTAACGTCTGACTTTTACATAACTCTGACTGGAATAAATCTGCGATTTCCAATTCCGAAAGATCCCTATTTCTTGAAACTGCAGAAAGCACATTTGGTATATTCCAGTTGCAATTTTTTCTGTACTGAATGCTTTCATCTACGCTGTATTTGGAGTACTTGGTGCGAACCAAGAACGCTATGACAAAAAATAAGCACAAAGTGCGTTTCTTTCTACTGCGCATCTTCATCGAGTAATCGCCGTATCGCCCGCGAAATAACAAATATGAACGTAAACTTATACAAGAGACTCAACGTCAACTTACGTTGAACTCCAGGAAGCAGTAAACCTGAAATCTAACAAGCTCTCTCGAAGAAAAATAATAAACTAACTCTGGCAACAACTAATACTACGTTCCAGTGTATACATCCACTTTAACTCTGTCGCTCTGTGACGGTGTCGTGCTTCCGTACAATGTGGAGTGTGAGGTGTGAGTAAATTGAGTAAATTGTTTTCATTACAAAGAGAAAAAGAGTCAGCGTCAAAGACAGAATTTCTACTTTTTCTCTCTTATATATATCTACTTAATGCTGAACTTTTACCGGCATCTCGTAGCTTTTTTGCGTTTCAAAGTGGAGTTAGGGCAGTAGTAATGAAAGATAGCTTTTATGGTCGGGAAGTTTGCTGCTGTTATATTTTGATGAACTTCACAACATTGCTCCGAGGAGTTGCCATGAATACTTTCCTCACGGAAGAAAAAATTATTCGTATTTTCTTCAGTCTGTGCTTGTTGAATGCATTAGTGATAGTTTACACCATAGCCACGTGCGAACTGGAGCAAGTGGAGCAAGCAACCGTGGTGACTGTTTTTTTATCAATTGACGTCGTGAGAAAGTTTAAGGAGGGGAAGAAATATATCACACAATAGTTATATGAGCGCTTGAATAAATGCATCTGTAAGAATAGGAGAAAAAGACCAGAAATCGTGATCTCGTAAAGATATAAATACTTAGTGCACGTCGAAGGTTTAACGTATAGTTTAGCGCAATTACCACAAGCGCTCTGTGGAAGTTTGCTGTTTATGAGTGAATATCGTTATCTCACGGTTTTTGAACGCGCTTATCGAGCAAACGGTTTTTATTTACCGATTGCAAAGCCGATCTATGATAAAAATGCCAAAGCAAAGGGTCTCGAAAGAGAAAAGGAAGTTTGCGCAAACATTTCAGATGTGTTTGCGTGGGCAGAAGATTCTGAAAATGGAGCTAAAGTGGAGAATATTCTACGAAAGAGTAGAGAATAGGTTGCTACGGAATACAGCCCCAAAAGTATTAGTCTTTATATGTTAAATGTACCTACCAATGCTATCACGCGAGATTCTGTTAAATAAAAATGTGGCTCATAAAAAAGTTGAGATCTCAACCTTCTAAACATTTCAATTTAGTCGTAAAGAAATACGGTGCTCCTAATTCTGAGGTCTCAGTTCCACGTTAAACCTCTCCTCAAACCAGGATTGATGAGTGTTCAAAACATCGCCTTGAGGCAAATTATTCAGAATAGTATAAACTTCTTTTCCTTGCTTATTTTTTGAATCTAACAACTGGCATCGGGCCCAGGTGACTAAAACCATATACCGGTTTTCTGCCCTCGTGTTGGTACCCGTCCTGTGGGGGACAGCACTGTCGTGCGCAAAACCATAATATTTTGGGGTGCTTGTAGAACGACCGCACACCACTGGCGAACCAAAATTTTGATCGACAACTTCTTTGTGGAATAGATTGATGTAGACGTTTACCAACTGCCCGTATGTATCGATATCTCGATGGTTTTTCAGCCTTCCTCCCGTCTTGCATTTCTTTTCTTTTGGGAATCTTGCCTTGATTTGAACATAAATTGGAAGGAATTCGACCTGTGAAGTGTTGTTTTCCCTCTTCCTGGTAGATGCAAAAAATGCGTCTTTCACACATTTCTTCACCTTCTCTAAATTATTGTCTAACTCAAAGAGATCCCAGATCATCCGAGATAAATGTACGCACGAAAATGTGTGTGTTCCTAAGTCTCCATACTCATATCTCAAATCATAACTATCTCCATTGCTGTCATTCAGCTTGTAACGAAATTCCCCGGATTCGATGGACAAGAATTCGAAATCGTTTATTAAGCGAGGAGAAATCTCCAACTTGAAAGGAAAACAAATCTTATTCTTTCTCCTCTGCTTTTGTTCACTCCTCTTCTGACTCATTATCAGATCCACGCAGTCCCCCCGACAGTCTGCCAGTATCCTCACTCAGTTCAAAAAGAGAAAAAATTGTGTTCGTGTGAACTTTTTTTTTGCGGCTGAATAAAAGCTGACTACGTAGTAATGGCCATAATATTCTTTACAGCATACGGTTTGAAAGTCCATATATGATATGTCCTGTGTCCAGTCTATCCGAAGGCGAAAAGTTTTTTTTTAAAGAGCCCTCATCAGACTCGACGTCCCAAGGTGAAAACGGTGTCGTGGCTTATTCTAACTCGAACACGGGAGATATCTTTATCAAAAAACGAAACGTGAGTGATGAGAGAAAATATTCTCTCCTCTCTATTTACGTACACAGATCAGGAAAAATTAGAGCACAGATGGTCACGCAGGAAAAAATTCAATAGAAATTCTGTCCTTAAAAATATATGAGAAATCAAAGAATTCAAAAGAAAACATCTCACACAGACAGAGACAGTTCCGTACTTCTGTCCATCGCAACGCACATATAAAATAATTTCTTTAACTGCGCGCACTTTCTTTCGCCAGAAGAGAGAGAGAGATGTTCAACGCGCCGCCAAGCGCGTCGTCGTCAACGAGGAGGAGAAAAAAGGATGCCAACAAAACTCCTCGTCGACTGCAACCTCGTCGTTGCGTGATCACACCATCAGGCTCGCTTCCAAGAAAATGTGATGATGCGCATCTCAAAGACTATTTGGTCGCCTCAGCTTTTGCTGGCATCGGAGGTATGGACCGCGGTTTCCAGTTGGCTGGATTTGATGTCGTCGTGCAAATAGAAAACAACAAGTGGTGTCTTGAAGTGTTACGTAAACAGTTCGGGAGTGGTATTGAAAGATATACACCGGGGAATATCCGTGATGTAAAACTGTTACCAGCGGGAGTGAAAGTACTCCTGGTGACGCCCCCGTGCGTCGATTTGAGCTCTATGAATATATTCGGAGTTGGCATTCACGGCAAGGAAACCGGGAAAATACGAGAAGTTTTTAGAATTCTGAAAGCGATGAAGGAGAAAAACCAATTCGTGCCAATTGTCGTCATAGAGAACGTTCTTAACATACTGAGCGCAGAAGCGATGAAGTATTTAATTGAAGCGTTTTCTGAATTGGAGTACGATTATTTAGCGTGGAGAACGGTTGATTTACTCGGCGCGTTGCCTCACAGTAGGAACCGCGTCATTTTAGTCGCCACGCGAGACGGAATAAATCCTCACGATATTTTATTTGAAGCGAATCCCGAGTGCGAGTGCGAAAAAGTTCGAACGGGCGAAGAAAAAATTGGAAACGAATATTCATCTTCTTCAGCTGTGTGCGCGTTGTGTCAAAATTCACCGGACGCGCCGACAATCCAAGAGGTTGCAGTGATCGTGAATACGAGTCAAATAAACCAGGCGCCGAGCTATCATAAAAACCCGTGTCTGTTGACGAGTAGCGCGTCGACGTACGTCTGTGAATTTCGCCGTAAAAATTCAAAGAAACGGAAATTCGAAGATATAAGAGAAGACAACGGAAATAACGACGACGCCGATGATGATGAAGAAGAAAATCCGTTTCCTTGCTATAAACTCGATATCCGTGATATTGAGCGCTTGATGGGATTTCCAGAAGATTATACGAAGATTTCATCTGCTTCAGAAAATGATTGCAATCGTCGCGTGAAGCTCTTGGCAAACGCAATCGCGGTGAATCATTCAGAGTGGATCGCGCAGTCTTGTTCGAACGCGATCCGTAACAAGGTTGCAATCGACGACGAGGAAGAGAAAAATGGCTGCACACCTTCTTTTCTCTCAACACGAAAGATAATCGAAGAAAAATTCACCGTACTACGACGGAAGAACGGCGAGACGATTCGAATTAGTAGTCTTTACGACAAAGACAAAAATTTTCCGGAGTGCGGGTTAATTGATTTAAAATCCAACTCGGACGAAATTTTAATCCCAAAAGGTGATATTCACAGGTATCCCGTCTTGAACACGTACGTTCCATTGCCTATATTTTTAAAATACAAAAACACTCAAATTGGAGACAAAAACAAAAGGGTTCGTTTGTTCAAGTACGCGGAACGTTTGCTTCAACACTGGGCCGCGCTTGAATATTGGATACTCGTCGCTTTGGTACGAGACGATGCACAGCGCAGAGGGCTTCTCCGACGATTTGGTGATAAAGTCGTTTTGAATGATGACAATATTGATATCTTAGAAGTTGCTGATTTCGAAGAATCGGTGGCGTCGTTTTGCGAGAAAAAAGGCGACGTAAAATTTATTTCTGGAAACGAAAAGTATGCTGACTTTTTAGACGTCGACGCGCTCGTGAATAAAATTAGGGAAAGGAATACAATCGCGAGCGACGCACTGCGTGGTGGGAAATTAGTTCTCGTGGATGGGAACGTGGCGGAAAAAAATAAAGGTAACGACCTATGTGCGCGTTGGCCGGCGGTTGCACTCACCTTTCCAGAGGACGCCGAGACGATTAAAGCGACGATGAAAAAATTCGGCCGCTTTGGTGAAACGTTTTCCAGCATCGTATCGACGCGTGAAGTTTTTGTTTGCTATTTCAGCAGAAATAATCGTCGATGCGAGTGGGTTCACGAAAATAAAGTGTCTGATATCTTCAGCGAAGTGATCGAGGACGAGCTTGAGACGAAGAAGAGGAGAAGAGAGACTTTTGGTGAAGATGAAGAAAGAAAAAAAGCTTTCGAGGGTGCCAATCTTTGTCGGCGAGAAATGGAAAAAATAATAAAAAATGGAAAGAATACTCGCGACGATGCCGATGATGCTGAAGACGGTGACGATAATAATAATAATAATAATAATAAAGACAAAAACGACACGCTTTGTAACTCGATGAAAGGTGACGGTGCAGTTGGCATGCGCGTCGACGTGTTTTGGCCAAAGGAAAAGAAGTATTATCGGGGCATCGTGAATTCGTTTGACGCAGACTCTCAGAGGCACCACGTAATTTACGACGACGGTGACGAGGAAAAAGCTTTGAATTTTGAAAAAGAAAAAATCCTCTTACCTCTTTGGGGCATATCGAAAAAAATAAAGTTAGACAGACGCGGAGGATATAAAAGAGCTCACCCTAATTGAACACGACGAATTACAGTTTACGATTACGAGGTATTTTTTATTATTAGTCTAAATAAGGCGTTTTTAAAAAAAATTGTTTCTAATCTATAGTTTCGAAAGCCTCTCGTTCTTCTTCTTCTTCAAAGCTAGTTCCTTCTTTGTATTTGACGTAGATATGGTTGGATCAAACACCTTCCCGATATCCTCCGGAGCAATTCCTTCGTAAATGTTTGGATCTTCTGCCCATCTCTTCAGCTCTAACCAATGCCTATTCTGTAGCGTCCACTTGATAGACTTCGTTAAAGACGCCTCAAATCCATATGGAGGTACCCAACCCATTTTTGCCATTTTAGCCCCTGATAAACCGTAGCGCAAATCGTGACCGGGGCGATCGGCATGATGATTAACCATCTCATAAATCAATGGTTTCTGACAGACTTTTGCGATAAACGTCGCCAACTCTAAATTATCGACTTCTTTTTCACCAGTAATGTTATATTTCTCTCCTACGGAGCCTTTTTCCAGCAAAAATCCAACAGCCGCGGCGATATTTCTCGCGTGGATATAAAATCGAGTTCCTGCGCGTCGCTTGTCAGGATAACTGTGAACGTGTACCGTTTCTCCAGCTAATATTTTGCGGATGCACTTTGGTATAAATTTTTCAGGATGTTGTCTTTCACCGAACGCGTTCATGACGTTGACAATCATGAGAGGAATTTTGTACGTATTTTCGTATGAAATGCAAATATTCTCGGCGGCTGATTTTGAGGCCGAATATGGATTTGTTGGTTTATGACGGTCCCACTCGTCAAAAACTGTCGTACCCAATGCCGGGCCGTAAACCTCATCCGTGCTGAAATAAAAAAATCTCTTCAAATCGCAGCCACTTTTGAGTAAATTTCTCGTATATTCGAGAATTGAAATCGTGCTCTCCACGTTGTTGCGAATAAAAGGAACGGGATCTTTGATGGAATTATCGACGTGTGTTTCAGCCGCCATGTGCACGATAAACTCAATTCGATTCCCGAGCTCGTAAACAACACCTTCGGGGATTCCATTCACAAGGTCTGTCGCAAAAACTTGCACGCGGTCAATCACGCCGGTATCTCTCAAGCGGTCGTACCCGAGAGAGGCGTAAGATAACTTGTCGATAACCACGAGATCGCAATCCGTCGTTCGCGAAAAGTGCTCAACGACGTGATGACCAATAAAACCGCAACCGCCGGTGATGATGATTTTTCGGCGAGAAACGTGTCTCGGTATAGAAACTTTGTTGGTTGTCTCCTCTCCATACGAAATCGTCCATTTTCGTGAGATGGAAATGGAGTTTTTTTTATCGTGATGACGAAAAAAAAATTGAATGGAATGCGCGATGTATTCTCTTTGGTCGTTGGTCACCCACCAACCGCATGGGATAGCGACAAGCTTTCTTTCAACATCATCCAAGTTTGGGAGATGAGCTCGAAAAGGCGCGCACACCGAGTGCGTATCATTTCGCGCGTGCACTTGAGAAACAAAGACGCCTTTATTTTTCATATACTCCATGAAATCCGGTTTATTATTTTCAACGAATAACGAATACACCCAATACGAAGACACCGCGCCGTTTGGTGGATAAATCAGTCTAATTCCGTTTGTATTTCTCAAATTCTCATCGTAAAAGCGTGCATTTGCTCTGTGCCTTGCCAAATTTTTACCCAGAAATGGAAAATTTGCCAATCCCAGGCTCGCGTTCCAGTCGTTCATGTGAAATTTAAAGCCGTATTCTTTGACGTCGGATTCGAGACGGAAATCTTTATTCTTATGATTGTTTCTTTTTTTCCTGTCGATACCATACCAGCGTAAAAGTTTAGCTCTTTCGTAAAGTTCTTCGCTTGGGAGACAAAGCAATCCACCGTCTGAGGTTGTTATGTGCTTGATGGCTTGTAAGGAAAACGTCACGATGTTGCCTCTATCTAAAGCGCCAATTTTAATACCATGATACTCAGCGCCCATGGCGTGCGCCGCGTCTTCAATCACCGCAGGTCGAAATCCGAATATACTTTCGGCATAGTCTTGTACCTTTCTGACTCCGTCCAAGTCCGCAGGTGTCCCGCCCCAGTGGACGAAAACGATAACTTTTGTATTCTTCGTAATTTTTCTTTGTAAGTCTCTCACATCCATATTGCCCGTTGCTGGATCCACATCGACCCACTTAATCTTGAACCCGTTTGCTAAAATAGGAAAGTTTGTGGCTGTGCATGTCAATGCGGTGCTTAAAATTTCATCGCCTTTCTGTAACCCCGGCCAATTTGGTCCGGCTGGTTTTTTCAATAAGTGTAAAGCGAGATGATGCGCGGAAGTGGCTGAATTCAAAGCGAGAGTGTACGGGTTTTCCAAGTAATCCTTAAACTTCCTTTCAAATGCATCCACTTTAGGTCCTTGCGTGATGTATCCAGAGTGTAACGTTTTCCCCGTGATTTCAGTCGCGTTTGGAGCGATGAAAACTCGAAATAAGGGAATCTCATTTTTTGCAGAGTGTTGTTGTTCAATCATCATTTTCTTCTCTTTCCTTTTTTAATATTATAATAAAGATTACACAGCGGCAAGGTGTAGACATTCGTAAGCTGCGACCCTCATTAGCAAGCATCTTGTACCGATACTCATCATTCGCTCTTCTTTTTTTTTCTTTGCAAAGAACTATATCTGCGCAGAGCCCTCCTTTTTATGTTGAGCTGTGTGTGAGAGATTTGTTTGGGTTTGCGAGAACGACGAAACTCGTGCGTCGTCGGTGTGTGAGTGTGAGCAGAAGAATTTTTTCTTTTTTGTTCTTGGACGTGTGCGTTCAGCATCCGTCGTCAGTCTGTCCCCGTGTTCTTGAACGAAAGCGCCAGAGCGTCGCACCAAAAAGCGTCAAAAGAGCAACGAGTCAAAATAAAATAAAAAACTCATCAAACTCTCATCAGGTAAATCCGAAAAGGTGAAAAGCAACTACGTGCGTTCTACGCAAGAAGGGCTGTTGATTTATTCACGATGCGTGCCAAGATTGTATCGCCTTGATCCTTACACGAATAATATATTATACGAAAGGCGTTTGATTGGGATGAAGAAAAAGGTGTAAATCGGAAAACTGATGACACAGTATTTGTGCTAATAATCAAATGACTGAAAAAATATTACAGCAGTAGTTGCGCTACTTTATAAGTAAAAGAAAGGCGATTGATTCACTTCACTCATGCGTCTCCCGGAAGATGTCTGAACAACCAGCGGCAGCGGGAAAAGTCCACAACGGGTTCGGAGGACGACGAAAATTTAAAAAATGGAAGTCGCCTTTTTGTGTGCTTTTACTGTGTATGTCATCTGTTGTTGTGATATATTTTTATGCTATTTCCCGCTCTGGTAAGAAACAAAGTAGTGCCATGGTATTTACAATTTATCAGAGTGAATATGTGAGTCGAGCTAATATAAATCACTGGATGCTCGCTGTGAGTCAAATAAATGAAATTATTGCGCATAATTTACAAGGCAAAGCATACGTTAACGCGCGAACGCTACAGAATAGAGTTGCCATCATACGACTTCAAGTTTCGAAAGAGAAGCAAAATTTCCTCAAACTGAGAAATAAAGTATTTTTTATACAAATGCGGTTAAAGCAAAGTCCTTATGTCCGCCTCACTCTTAGCGCGTTGTCAAAGCTGTATGACTGTAGTTTTTACTTTGAAAACGAACACAGGTATGGTTCTAGCACGAAGTCTTCAACTGAGATTGTCGTAAATCATGAGATCTTCGCAGACGGCGGTTTTGAAAAAAGCTATTCCAAGATGTATAATTTGAGTGAAAAAATTCTGGAAATTTGTAATTGTTCATTGAGAGAGGAGGAAGTGATTGATTTCTCTAAAACTGTTTTAGTCTATAACAGAAAAAAAACGAGGAGAATTATAGATGCAGATATTGAAAGATTGGAGAATCTGCTGACTCGTGAAAAATCAGGAACAAAAAAAAACGATTCTTTATTGAAAAATTTAAAAAGATATAAAGTTCAAAACAAGTTTATCGATGATCAAAACGCATGCGTACAGTTTTGCACGGTGTCTAGACCTTACAAGGCGATAATTTCTCCGCACGGGGCGCAATTTGCGACATTTTTTGCAACTTATCCAGAAACGTTGATAATTGAAGTCATTCCTCAATTTTATGACAGCGGAGGGTTTAACAATTACGTCAGGCTTTCTATTCTTAATCGTTGGTTTTTGGTTGAGAATGGCGACAGATCTTTAATAGAATGTTTCTCTAATACTGTTGTGGAATGCTACGATAAACTCTCTACAAAGACAAATGATTGGAATTGTTTTGATAGAAAATGTCAACTGAAGGCTAAGAATGTTCATCAGTTAGAATTGAATAGTCACGTCTTTGGTAATATTAATAGTATCGTGAATTTTTCGTGACTTCAACTTTTCACACAAGCAAATTTTTTGGCGAAGACACTTAAATCCTTAAAAAATGGTGCATATCCGTAAAAATGCTTCTACTTGGCTAGCAGCAGCTTATATATACATATAATAAACTCTATTTTGTAAAACTGATGATTTTGCTAAATGACTTGTACTACCTCTAGAGATTTCCGACTCCTAAAGAAGCGAACGAGCCCGGCGAGCGTGAAGAATGCGCCCATAATCACCGCCGCGTATACGACAGAGTCCTGGAGCCTTTTCGCTTCAGTTGTCCTTTTTTCTTCGCCGCCGGGAAGAAGCAAGCCTCGCGGCGAAAACGTTCTGTTAAATATCTCGTCAATATTAGTCACCCCACCTTGTTTCAACGGCGACAGGTAATCCAGAGTTGTTCCGACGGTTGCCCCGCTATATACGTCGGAAACGGTTGCGCAATTTTTTATATTATCGCGACACCAAGACGTTAATGTACTAAGAACCGGGGCACACTTCGTGTGTTCGTAGTACTTTTTCTCTCGATCGAGCATTAAAGAAACCGACGAAAACGACGATGCGTCTTTGAATATTTCTGTAACATTCACGTGCATCCAAGTAGGCACACTTTGCATTTCTCTGAGATTATCTACAAATGCTTCACACATTTCAGCGCTACCAATTGATAACGAAGTGCACGCGCCAGAAGCCTTCAGTACTATGAGAGCCTCATCTCTAGAGTTGGACAGCAACAAAGATTCAACAGAAAACACTGGGACGTTTAAACTCTTCGCTACGGTTATGAGATGCCAGAAATGGAAGAAATGGCCCAAGCACTCTTGTATCCCTCTAATACCTGTTGTACCGGCAAAGATATGGTGATCTCGTTGTTTCACGATGGCGTCGAACACATATTTTGCGTAATTTCGAAGTCTGAGAAGATCTGCGCCCGCGGGAAGCATTCGTACACTTTCAGGTGTAGTAGATATCAACGATCGCCAAAAAGCAAAATGAATCCCCCCTCCCCCTCGATCCCTTGATGCGGGAAACGTATGTTCTGGTTTACGGAAAACGACGAACAAAGGATGCCCCCTTTTATACAAAGTCTTCAAATGCCATCCGTTCAAGTGTACATCTTTTGTAAATTTCCAACTTCCTAGATTTTGTGCTTCGTGGAACACGTTTTCTAAATCAGAGGACGAGCACGTATTCCACATTTCTGCTTTTTGCCTGTAGAGAGATGGGATACATTTAGCGTACAACTCCGCTCGATGATTACTCGTTTGGCACGCTGGATTTATGAGTTCCTTTGGACAAATCTTTTTTATGCCTACTTCAAACGTCTCGTTTAACGCTTTTCGCATCGCGCCAGAAACT
>JACLAB010001319.1_pt1 | contig 14681 bp, 14 predicted proteins | sample 8027921 | NCBI WGS metagenome assembly JACLAB01 (sample SAMN15725117, study PRJNA655200) | protist metagenome | isolation source: fluorescence activated cell sorting (FACS) single amplified genomes of... | place: USA: West Boothbay Harbor, Gulf of Maine | collected 2000-07-19 | reverse complement strand
CCGCATCCCGACGAAGCCACGATCTTCGACTTCTCCAAGAAGGACGAAAACACATTCCAGCTGAAGAAAGACCGATTGTCCGATGGGTCCGACCCGGAGGTCGTGTGCTCCAAGGCGAAGCTCATTTTGAATAAGCTATCCGTTACGAAGTTCGAGAAGCTGAGTGATGACTTTATGAATTGTGGTCTTTATTCCGATGACTTGATGAATCGTGCAGTGGAAATGATTGTATTGAAGGCACAGATGGAAGAACACTTTTGTTTCATGTACGCTGATTTGTGTCGTAAAATGACAGATACTTGGGTAGAGGTGACTGCCGAGGGAGAATCTAAGGAGAACTCGCTTGACCCCTCGGATGAGAACTCACTAGGAAGACAATTCCGTGCCAAGTTGCTATCACGCTGCCAACAAGACTTTAGTACTGATCGTACTGAGGAACTGGAGAAGATTCAAAAATCTGACGAGAAGGAAGAAGACAAGGAAGAAAAGACCATTTTGTTGAAGAAGAGATATACAGGTCACATGAGATTCGTGGGTGAATTGTACCTGAAGGACCTTGTATCCGCAAAGGTCATGCATTTCTGCATCAAGGAATTGCTAGGAGCCACAGAAGAAGAAACTCTCGTTTGTTTGATCAAACTTCTTACCACTGTGGGCTCAAAGTTAGAGAACTATGATAGAAAAAAGAATTTAGATAATTTTGGGGACTATTTTTCGACAATAAATGACATTCACAAGGACCATAAGAGCAGCCGTATGAGATATATGCTCTTCGATCTTATTGATCTACGTAAAGATGATTGGAAATCGCGAAACAAGATTGAGAAGGCTGTGGACTTAAGTGAAATTAGAGGCCAAAGCAAGGGCAACAAAGGCAACTCTCCCAGAAACAACAGTTCTAGCGATGCCCGCGGGCATCATGGAGGAGGCACTGCGGGCAACGATGAATGGACCACCGTGCAGACCACCAAAAAGGGTGGCTCTGGCAAGGGTTCAATGAACAAAGGGTTCGGATCCAAGGACAATCTGAAGGACATGCCTAAATCCGGTTCCAGCAACGCTTTCGGGGCACTAGCTTCCTTCGTCGCTCGCAAGAGTCCCGGGCCACAAGTAGAGGACGAAGAAACAAGGGGTTGGGGGAAGGCTGGTAGGGTCTCCTCAGATAAGAGCAAAGGCAACAGTAGCGACAAGGCCAACAAGTCACAGCCCGTTACCCCCGTGTCGAAGGATTTACCAGGTGCCGATGGTACCGCCTCTAAGGAGGTGACTGTGAAGGTCCGCGCTATTATTGACGAATACTACATGAATCAGGACGATGCAGATGCTCTTCTGGAATTGAAAGAGACGATCGACCCAAATGCCATGGGCCAAGTAATTGGACAGCTCAAGGGATGCATCGACTTAGTCTTTGAAAAGTACCCCAACGACAGATCCAAGTTCTGCAAGTTGCTCACATATCTGCATACAGAGAAGTTCCTCACCTCGGAACAAGTGAAAATTGGGGTGCTTCAATTTTTAGATAATCTTGACGAATCTATCATTGATAGTCCCTTGGCGTTGATCTATGGCGCTGATATTTTAGCTTCATTACTTGATAGGAACTTATTTGACATGTCTGTTTTCTGCATTATCCCCGACGAAAACAATTTCTCCGTGTCTTTTAGACGCGCTAGCTTCTTGGGAGAACTACTGTCAGCTTTGGTTGCAAAATCTTCGACTGAAAAGGTCGCTGCCATGTACGTTGACTCCAAACTGGATGTAATCTCTGATATTACACCTGAGCCGAAACAGTCGCAGGAAGACGCAGTATCCGCATTTTTAGAGAAGCACAGTTGTCTTACTTTCCTCAAGTAAGAATTCAACCCGTTAGTCTAATAGTATTTGTCTCTTATCGAAGAGCAATTGGAGTAGAAAATAGCACATGCAAGTACTGTCACCAAATATTGTCTCATCTTTGTCAAATAGTTACCAGGCATCGTGGTAATTTCCAATGACCTAACTTATAACAACATAAAACTGTACAAGCATACATTATTCATTTTCATATCATGCTATTTTCTATCCTCTGCTTCTTCGAGATATCCCGTCCATAGGCTCTACTGTTTCAATCCTATAGTCGGCTGACGCCATCGATGACACTACACCCTTGTCACTACCAGGGTTCACCTTGTCGTACTGCAATTCTCTAAGAGTCATGTATATCTGAAAGAACGAGCACGGATAGTTGCAGGCGTTGTGCATGCATTCGCAACCTGTGTTGAGACATCCTTCGCCAAAGCAGCACTTATTGGACTCGTGTTTGCTGAGGTTATACTTCTCCGTAATTTCAGTTCTGAAGATGGCTGCTAGACTGCTGAAGTAACAAGCACCACCTAGAGGCGCAAAGAAATTAATAGGGGTAGCAAGAGCGCAGCATAGCCAGCCACTACAACCCATGTCACAGCACAGTACCCGCTCCTCCTCCATGCGCGAATGTATGCGTCCGACGATCATACAGGTTCCGCACACAGCCATCGGTACGAAAAAGGGGAACCACTTGCAAGAGTTGTCCACCGAATCTCTGTACGAGAAACAGTCACACAGTCCCACTGGCCACTCACCAAGCTCCGAGATTCCTCCAACGTTTTTAATCGAAAATTCCATATTCTCGTAATCTTCGTCCGCCAACGGGGTAGCCAGAGTATTTCCATCTACACCTTTCATACTCAATGACATGTATTTACCTGATAGAAGGTACGATTGAGGTGTGCGACGAGGAATGGATTAAATGAGATGCTATCACAACCATAGTGTGATGAAAAAAGCCCTCACACACCATATTTTAGTCCCCAGATCTGCATACTGTACCTGTTTGTGAGTCGGTCACAGAATTCTCGGCCGTCTGTATGTGAGACAGGCTGTAGACTCAATTTACCGACTTTCCTAAAAAACGTTCTCGAATTTTACCTACGGATCCTATTTCCTTATTTGGGTGTCAGGTTAACTAATTTGAGCGCTCTAACTCCGTGAATTGAAAAAGCTGAACATGGGTAGACAGGAGCTGTTTGAAGAGGTTTGTAGTCAGGACTTCTTGTCCTTTAAGTTCGGGGGCCGGGGTTACCAAGATCAGCTTTATGACAGCATTGCCAAGACGAAGAGACTGGCTGGCGTGAAGGTCGAGTTGGTCGATATCCCCGTGAAAGATGGCAGATTTTGCAAGGTCGTGTGGGTTCAACATGACTTCGGCTTTCTGGGGGGCTCCCTCGGATGTGCCGAGGGAGAAAAGATCACCCGCTCCTTCGAGTATGCTCTGGAGAACAAGTTGCCAGTTTGCGTCCAAGTAGGTATTTCGTATTCATTTAGAGACAGCGTTTTTTGTGTTGCTGCTTTGTTTCACTTTACACGACTAACTCTCCATTTTCTCCTATCTATTACTACCATCATCGTTGCAGTGTCGTACGGGTGGAGCAAGAATGCAAGAGGGCACTTCCTCTCTCATGCAGATGGCCAAGGTATCTGTGGCCGTAGAGGCCATGCATAGAGCTGGCTTGCCCTTCATCTCCGTGCTCAACGACCCCACCTACGGTGGCGTCTCAGCTTCCTACGCCATGCAGGCAGATGTGAAGATCGCCCTCTCCGACGCCAGAATCGGATTTGCCGGACCCGCAGTCATCCTCAATACCATGTGCGAGGCTGACCAGAGCAAATTCGACCAGCAGTGTCCCCCCGACTTCCAGTCCGCCTCTTATTTGTTGGAACATGGCCAGGTGGACACAGTGTTCGATGTGGCCGGCAAGAGCAAGGAAGAGGTTCAGGTGAGTACTAAAAAATTTAGGGTGGCATTGCTCTATGTCGTGACTAAGTCGCCCAGTATTTGGTGGCTAGATTGGGATCATTGATGCAGCTGTATCTTACGTATGAGTATCATGATCATTGCACACAATCATCGTACTCAAATGTACCCTTACACTTCATTATCTATCACTGCAGACGGAGGTGGAATCCATGGTGGCTGGGGTGGCGCACATTCTCATGGGTGGTCCCAACAAGACTGAAAACGTCGCCGAGGTGGCTGCCACGGAGGCGGACAAGAACCAGCCCTTCAACTACACCAACTCGCGCAAGATCGACCGCCCTCAGACGCAGGTGAGTGGACTTTGGAGGTTAGATATTTATACCATCTGTATCGTATTCAATACTGCATGGCATCAGGGTGTAGTGTACTTCTAACACATCATATAATTCAACTATTATACTAATAACACGCCCCAAACACCACCAATACTCTGCAGGACATCATCGCCAACCTGTTCGAGGATTTCTTCGAGATGAGCGGCGACGGTCGCGTGTCCAAGGATATCTGCATCCGTGGAGGCATGGCTTCGTTCAACGGGAAGTCGTGTGTAGTTTTGGGTACGTACAAGGGTCACACGCCCAAAACTATGGAAGAGGCTAATTACGGTATGGCATCTCCCCACGGATATCGCACTGCCTTGCGCTTAATGAAGCTTGCCGAGCAATTCGGCCTTTTCGTAGTCACCCTGGTGGACACTGTGGGTGCCTGGCCCACCTTCCAGTGCGAGGGTGACGGTCAAAGCGAGGCCATCGCCACCAATCTAACCGTCATGGCGGGTCTTAAGGTCCCCATCATCACCCTGATGGTGGGCGAGGGCGGCTCGGGAGGGGCTCTGGGTATCGGCATGGGTAACGTCATAGGCATGCTTAGTGGTGGCTACTTCGGAGTAATCTCTCCTGAGGGTGCCGCCTCCATCCTGGGCCGGTACGGGGACAGAAGTGGGCTTTGGAAGGCCACATCTCTACACCATTCAATATGACCATCACGCTAATAATGACTCCCATACACTACCATTCACAGGTACAAGAGCGACGCGGAAAAGGCTAAGCAGTTCCCTCTGGACTGCCAGGAGCTGGCCACAGCCCAGTGCATCTACGCCTACCAACTGAAGGACATTGGGGTCGTGGACGAGATCATCTGGGAGAGCGCGGACGGGGAGACCTATACCTCCTTCCCTGTGCTGCGCTCTCGCATCCACGCCTTCATCGAGACACAGTTGAAGGCGTTGACAAGCATGTCTGAAAAGGAGATCATCGACCACAGATACAAGAAGTTCCGTGCACTAGGCACTTTTTCCGAGCTGGATGAGTCCCAGCGAATGGCCGCTGTGGACGAGGCCATTGAGAAGAAGACCCCGCCCAAGCGTCTAGCCAAGCCCATAGTCACACCCACCCTACTGGTGAAACACCTAGCTGAAGAGGCACGTTACCTAATATTGATGTTTTTGGAGGACATATCTATATACCATGACTATAATGCTCAGTACTGAGTGGTTCATTTGGAAGGCCCGACCATTTCTATCACATCTTGAGTATCATGAAGATCAGTACAATCATCATACTTATAACCACCCTCGAACGTCATTGTGATGCACCAGGTGGTTGGTGGCGCCATGTCTCGGCACAGGGGTCTAGCGCCATCCTCCTGTTCCACTGCGCTGCCCGCCGTGCCATACGTGGAGAAAGCCCCCAAAGCCGAAGGTTGGACGAATGCTAAGCACATATTGGATGCCGATGGCCCGGAAGCCGTGGCCGGCTGGGTCAAGCAGTCCAAGAAGGTGTGTGATATGTGGGGATGGTTTGGAGGACTATACCTCTATGACATGAGCATTGTGTTCTATACTGGATGGTTTGTGGGAAAGGTTGGTCGTTGGTCTACTGTGGCTATATAACACCCTACGTTGTCACGAGATAATGGCCCCCGATCATCCATCACTAAATCGTCATTACAGGTACTGCTGACCGACACCACCATGAGAGACGCCCACCAGTCTCTGATCGCCACCCGCGCCCGGTCTGACGATCTGCTGGAAGGTGCAGCTATTGCCAACGAGTTGTTGAAGGATGCATTCAGCATGGAGTGCTGGGGAGGGGCAACATTTGACGTCTGCATGCGGTTCCTAGACGAATGTCCATGGGAGCGCCTGAAGCGGATCAGAGCCGCCTGTCCTGACGTGTGTCTACAGATGCTGATCCGAGGTGCCAATGCTGTAGGCTACACATCTTATCCCGACAATGTGGTCACTGAATTCGTCAGATTGTCTGCTGTAAACGGCATGGATGTGTTCCGCATCTTCGACTGCTTCAATATCGTGGAGAATATGAAGGTGGCTATTGATGCCGTGCGCGCCGTGAACAAGGTGGCAGAGGTCTGCATTTGCTACACTGGCGACATCCTCACATCCAATATCTACCACGTGGACTACTACCGCTCCGTGGCCAAAGAGGCTGCAGAGGCAGGCGCCCACATGATCGGCATAAAGGACATGTCGGGGCTCCTTCGGCCCCTGGAGTGTGCCCCTCTCATGGAGGCCATCCGCAGCGTCACCGACCTGCCCATCCACTTCCACACCCACTCCACCTCCTCCGGCTCGCTGACCACCTGCGTGGAGATGGCTCGCCTGGGCTGCGATGTGATCGACTTCTGCACGGCTTCCATGGCCGATGGTACTAGTCAACCCTCTATGAACGCCTTTGTAGCCATGATGGAGGGGGCGCCCAATGCCACTGGCTTCAACTATATGAACCTGGAACCGTACGACATGTACTGGGCCCGCGTGCGCGAAATGTACGTGACAGGGATGGAATTTGGAATGTTTTATCTTTTCTCTATACTATTAGCATCATATTCAATATTGAACGGATCATACGAAAGGTCTAGTATAGTTATTTTAAATCCTAGAGTATCATGTTCATCACACGCAATCATCGCACTTATAAGGAAAGACATCCAAACATCGCCATCACAGGTACTCGCCCTTCGAGAGTGGCATGAAGAGCGGCAGCGCTAGGGTGTTCGAGCATCAGATCCCAGGAGGGCAGTACTCCAACCTGATCGTGCAGTGTCAGTCCATGGGGCTGTGGAACCAATGGGAGGATGTGCTGGACGCCTACCGCGACGTTAACGCGCTGTTTGGAGACGTCATCAAGGTGACCCCGTCCTCCAAGTGCGTGGGAGACCTGGCGCTGTACCTGATCACTTGCAAGATGAAGGCGTCGGACGTGCTTGACCCCGAGAAGGCGGCCCAGATCGACTTCCCCGTGTCTGTAGTGGGCCTGTTAAAAGGTGACCTGGGCTTCCCGCACAAGGGCTTTCCCAAGGCCGTGGAGGACGCCATCCTCAAGGGCGCTGGTAAGCGCACTGTTCGTGCAGGTCTAGTACTGCCACCCGCGGACTTTCAAGCCAACAGGGAGGCACTGGCCAAGACCTGGGAGCAACCCATTAGCGCTGAGCAAGGAATGAGCTCCATCATGTACCCTGCCGTGTTCAAGGACTTCATGACACGCAGAGCCACCAAGGGATTACTGCTCAGATACCTGCCCACGCCAGTGTACTTTTACGCCATGGAGACCGGGCAGTCCTTCACCCTGAGGGCCCCCACCAGCCTGGCCGCTGAGCTGTTGGAGAACAAGGTGGTGACGTGCGATGGCCAGACCGTGGGCGCGGAGTTCACAAACATTGACATCTCGCTCATGCGAGTGGGCCCGCTGAAGGAAGGCAAGCGACTAGTGGTTTTTGGTATCAACGACACGGAGCAGCACGTAGAGGTCAAGGACTCCACCGGAGCCTTCGTCTTCGAGGGACCTATGGCGGACGCCACTGACGAGTGCCAGATTGCTAGTCCCATGCCCGGGGCGATCGAGAAGGTGTTGGTCAAAGCTGGTCAGAAGGTCGCTGCGGGCGACACCATAATGATAGTATCCGCCATGAAGATGGAGGTCAAGAGTACGGCCCCATTTGACTGCACGGTCAACGCTATCAGCGTCGACAACGGCACTCGCGTGGTGGAGGGTGCTCTTCTATGCACGCTCACCAAGTAGAAGTTTGGTTATAGTACTCAATAGATATTTTCACATCTCATTTCATTCGTACCTACACTATTAAAAATACTGATATGAATTCATCTATCTAAATACCTCATCTGTTATCATCTTTGCTTTTTCTTAAGCTTGTGAAGACTTGATAGACACTCATGAACAATGTATGCGCAACACTCACTACTACAATGTATTCGAATGTACAAGCCTGGATATCATTACACGACACATAGATGCTTTTCACAATCTCAAAGAGACCATTCGGCTAGAGGTCAATATCGGACACCAATGGCATATGCATATCCCAGTATCAAAGTACAACAAACATCGCTCTTTCGGCTTACCAAGGGCTAAGCCCGAGTACTGCAAAGAACACAAGCTCTCTGAGAAATTGAACATGAGTATAGTCTCATCAGAGAAGTGCATGTTCACAAGCGGTTTCGCATGCATGTTTGTCATATCTGCATCCACAGAAGCAGCCAACTCCAGATATCTGCTAGTACTCATGTAGTTAGCTTAGCGGTGGCGGCAATGACATGGAGCTGGAGGAAGCGTCCATCAGCTCAATTAATTCGTAGAGCCAACCTTATGCCAAATAATTCAATGGGCTTGAAGGTTGGCTTGACAAAACCGGTTTGCTAAAACCCTAAAGTGAAAGCCGAAACCCCTGAATCCAAAAAAATGGAATTTTTGCTCAATGCTTGAATTTCCAGGTCTGCCAAAATCCATTAAGAAGCGCGCATTTTTTAGTATGCCAAGAGCTGCTGTGTTTGCCGATACTGATACGCTCCGTCGTTATGGGGGAGTGGCAGAGGAGGGTGACGGAGGTCTTAGTGTCTTGAAATATAAGGGTTGGAGCTTCGACTCTGTGCATACAAAAATGATCGATTCTAGCGAGCTCGATAGATTGGAGGCGGACGTTTGCGGCCAATTTGAAGAGAAGCTTCATATTCCTCCTATGATCTTTGGGAATGATGTTATGTCTATAAAGAAGGATGATTGTATCAACGCAAGAGAACCCTTGAAATTGAATATCAATGCTCGAGATGCTTTAAAGTGTTGGGCTGATCAGCACTCCGCATCGCGCAAAGAGGAAAGCCCACCTCAAATCGTCCAGGTCCCTTATGCTAAAACTTGGATTGAGAAGTCTTTGCCCTCTGGAGTTTCCAGTGAAGCAAAGCCAGAGGGGGGAGAATCGAGTGATGGCTTAACTATTAATGACGCTGTTTTGCAGAGAAAATGGGATTGGACATTTTGCTCTGACTATTGCTGCACCTTGCAAGATGACCAGAAGATATCCATGTACGAGTTAGGAAACACCGAATCGGGGACTGTGTTCAATGAGGCCCTTCATCCCAACGTGTACAAATCCTCCAGTACCGGGGTAAATTATGACATGCTGAGAGAACATCAAAGGACGAATGCCCCCATCCTGTATTTTGACGAACTTGTGTTATACCAGGATGATCTAGAGGATTGCGGTGAGGTAGTATTTGATGCAAAGTTGAGAGTGATGCCTAATTCTTGGTTCATTCTCAGTAGAAATTTCGTTCGAGTTGATGGTGTTGTCGTGAAGATCAGAGAGAACCGTTTCTTTCATGCTTTCGGAACAGACAGAGTTTACCTTGAGGTGACATGGAAAGAATGTGGCATAGGAAGTGGTATGAAAGACTTGCCCTTCGTTGATATAAATCCCAACGTCTTGAGGGATGTTAACAAACTTTCTCAGATGGTGCCGCCAACTCAAACGGGGTTTTATTCATTCATGGTATAAATAATACACAAACTACAAACATTTTTTATTTTGCTTCTATAATTTTCGATTCATAATTTGATTCTGCTGCCTTTGATTTCTCTATCTTCGATTCCGATGTAATATTTGCATCTGCATTCTGATCTTGAATTTTATCATCTACGTAACCTTTATCTTGGTTCTTTTTCTGTTCTGCTTCTTGCGGTTGATGTTTCTGACCATCCTGCATATTCATGAATATTCGATCTAGCTCCTCCTTCTCCAACTCCTTCTGCAAGCGCCACTCCTCCAGCCGGAGGGCTTCCAGTTCAGCCTCCTCCATATCTGCGATCCGCTGGCGCCTGATCACGCCTCGGTTGTACGCCTCTTCTTCTGCCATGATCCTAGCGCTATAATCTTCACGATACACGTCTCCGAGCTCGATTAATAGTACCTGCTCCAACTCCTCTAAAGTCCTACTTCTGCTCATGGCATCCTTGATGAATGAATTCATATCCTCTAGTATAACGTATGTGTCAGCTATGGTTGATCCTTTCTGTGTGTATATACCATCGTATATAAGTGTGCACAACACATGAAGTCTTTTAAAAGCGTCCTTTCCATTCAAATATGTCCAATGTGACGACATATTATAAGCGATCACCTTTCTTTTGTCTCGATAATCTACATCGAAAGGTATCATAACTCGCATATCTGGCTGGATAGGATATCGAGGAGTATCTTGCACTCTTGTCATAATAACTTCAAACATAAGACATAGTTTCCTCGTGATTTCCATTGCGACGAAAGGATAGTGGTAGTGATAAATGGTGTCATCGCGGCCTAGATGAGGTTGCAATCTCTTTACGACCAGTTCTCTTGCTAGAAACTTATGATTCTCCAAAAAGTATAGCATACAATCCTGAGTAAGTAAACTGCCAGTAAACCTTGATGTGAGCGGAGACAATGGAATATGCACAAAGCTATTTCCCTGAATCTTGTATCCGCGTTCGTAATCGTCAAAATTACCACACTTACCGGCACCCTCATTGCCGTAAGGCTCTCTATACTTTTGGAAGGCGTTTGTGGGGTTTTCATCCATCCAACCAAGTCTTTTCCAAAACCAAGGATGAGAAATAAATGCCGATTCAGGGGTGAGATCATTGCATTCTAGCGCCTCAGCCAAGTGACCAATCATACTCCTCCATCCAATGTTCATATTTTGTTCCGTGGCTATGACAAATGCTAAATCTCGCAACCGCGCGATTTCACGTTTCTGGCCAAACGTGGGCTTCACTAACTCTACACCAGCCAAACCTCCGGCCAGAAAGAACGATGGCAAAATGTCATACAGTTTGCGGCCATATACGGTCTCTTCTTTCACTTCCGCCGATTCCATATTTCCACACCGTTCTAACAACACGTTGGATGACCCATATCAGGTGTCTTATATGTGTAAGGTTTTATTGTTTATGTTTACCGAAAAAGTTCGTAAAAAAATAATAGAGGCAGTTTAAACTTCATCTCGCGTTCTATAGTAATTTAAGAACAAGAAAGAAAGATGAGACGCAACCAGTCAGCTCCTGGACAGGTGGGCGTCGGACCGAAGAAAAATACCCTTGCTGAGATCCAGAAGCTTGAGAAAGACCGAGAGGAGAGACGCAAGAACATGGAGAGGTACAAGTCTGAGCGCGCTGCCGAGGTGGTCCGTAATCAGAAGCAGGGCAACCCCGGAGATGTTGACTTCCAGCGCATGATTCGTAAGTATCGCGAAAGTGGTCCTAAGGAGCAGCCCCATGCCAAGACTGCGAATGAGAAAATTACCATATGTGTGCGCAAGCGTCCCATCTCTGACAAGGAGGTGAAGAAGAACGATCACGATAGTGTGACTTGCTCGAACCCTATTGTCACCGTTCACGAGAGCAAATTGAAGGTTGATGGCATCAGCAAGTATTTGGATAACACTTCTTTTGAGGTGGATCATTCCTTTGCGGAAGATGAGACGACTGACGATATTTACGTCAATGCTGTCCAACCATTGATCCCTTTTGTAATAGGTGGAGGCAGATCTACTGTCTTCGCATATGGCCAAACTGGTTCAGGTAAAACATACACCATGCAGGGCATTCAAAAGCATTTGGTACAAGATCTGTTTGAGAACCTTGATACCAGCGTCACCCAGGTCTACATTTCTTACTTTGAAATTTACGGCGGGAGGTGTCAAGATTTGCTCAACAATCGCCAGCGTCTGCAAGTTCGCGAAGATGGTGCCGGCGAAGTGGTGGTAGGAGACTTACAAGAGGTCGAAGTAGAAACTTACGATCAGCTGTACAGCATTATGGAAATTGGAAACGGCAAAAGGACAACTCATGCCACTGAGAGTAATGATGAATCGTCTAGATCCCATGCTATTTGCCAAATCACACTTCGATTTAAGGATAAGTTGAAAGGAAAGCTGACTTTGATCGATTTAGCTGGATCCGAGCGTGGCACAGACACCAAGAGCCACAACCAGCAACGTAGATTAGAAGGAGCTGAGATTAACAAAAGTCTGCTCGCTTTGAAAGAATGCATTCGATCATTAGATAGCAATTCTTCTCACGTCCCGTACCGCGGCAGTAAGCTGACATTAGTGTTGAAAGACAGCTTCACATCTAAGACATCCAAGACCGTGATGATCGCAACAGTGTCGCCTGCTGCTTCGTCTGCCGATCACACATTGAACACTCTAAGGTATGCCGATAGAATCAAAGAGCGAGTCGTCGGCGGCCAGGCCAGGGCAAATGCCAAGAACGGGGTCCAAATGCCTGAGTCCCACGACTCCAGAGGCGCCCAAGGTTCAAGCTCCGACAGGGATGCAGCTAAGGCAGCCAACGTGTTCAACAAGATAGGAGCGGAGAGTAAGCACGGGGACGACGATCAGGTCTCGAAGTTGGCGAGCCAGCCCTCCGAATCTAAGGAAGCGAGCATGCATGCTGAAGTGGAGAAGGACTTGCACAACACAGTGGAGCACATTTTCGAAGAGGAGGAGGCGTTGCTCAATCTGCACATGAACATAATCCAAGAGAACGCTGAACTGCTCACGGAAGAAGGTAGATTGCTACAGCAGATCCAAGGCGATGATAACGACATCGACTCATATGCCACGAGACTCGACGCCATCTTGGCTCGCAAGCAAAGCTTGATTGAGAACTTGAGAAACAAGTTGCGTAAATTCAGAGAGGCTCTGGACACAGAGGAACAGCTGAGCAAGACGTTGTCAGGAGCAATGAAATTTTAGATTTCAGTATATAGATTAGTAGTACAGTAGAAGTTCGAAGACTAACAAAAACGAAGTACAGGACATACACTAGGTAGAAAAAAAAGTAATATAGACTTTTTACAAATCAATGTTATTGTATTCATTAATTGCTTTCATTGCTTGCATTAAGTATCACCTAATGGGATGCCCAAGTCAAAATCAAGCTCGTAACCCAATCACCAGCCCCGAAGTAAATCCCCCTCCAGCGGGCATGCTGTAACTAAGCATGGTCTCGACCTTATCGAAAGCTATCTGAACATCTTTTTCATCTACCATACCATCGTGATTCAGGTCTAAAATGTCCTTCACATCATCAGATATCTTGTCTTGGTTAATTGTAGCATATCCATTGTAACTCAATGTCTGAACCAGAATGAATATTCCCCCGACACCAAAAGCTGCCACTTTGCTGAATTTCTTTATGCAGAAGCCAGAGCTATAGCCCATAATGAATCCATAACCTATTTCACCCATTGGCATTTCGGGCCACACTTCTTTGAGAACAGGAACTGCTTCTTTTAAATCATTCATCAACTTCGGATCGTGCAAGGTCTTGTTGATGTGCCTAGACATGTCCTCCAGCTCCTCTGGGGATACGAAAGTCTCGCTCATCTTCTTGAACTGAGCTAGAACGTCATCTTTCAACACAACCTTTGCCTTTTCCCCAATTTTTGTTACTTCCACTGGGACTTCAGTCTTAGGCACGCTACTCACGCCAAAATACTGTCCCCAAGTGCGGGCCGGTTTACCTTTGTCATCTCCCTCGCAACAGGAAGTAGTCAAGGCTAGAGCATTTACGGAAAATGCTACACGCCATACTGCTCGTGTATTAAACATCATTTTATGCATTTCAAGCTTTATAAGCCCGCGAACGCGGTGATTGAAGATTCGGCAAAATTGTCACTTCAACCCCTTTTTCAGATGGTTAAGGCCCAATCCTATGAAAGAAGAATCTTCATGAAGAGGCAGCGTGTTGATGCTGATGGGGGAAGCGTAGGATCCTCGGCAAGAAATCCACGAACGAGTCAAGGAGAGCCAAAATTGGACATCAATGAGGTGAATGATGTGATCCTGGCTATGGATGGGATATTGGGCATGTCTGCTGTCGAGGGTGCTGTGCGGAGCGTGATGTTACACCAGCTCTATAGTGTATTTACAAACAAGACCTACGTGGACAGAGAGGTCGCGCAGCTAAAAGATGAAGGCCAGGTTCGTTTGTTCTTGACAAAGGCGGGCACAATGATCATGCAGACAATGCATTATGTGGAGGACTTAGAGAGTTTTATTGGACGCGAGTCTTCTGAAGACATTCGAGAGAGTGTAAACAAATTCTTGGTGTGGGGGTGTCAATGTACACAGTCAAGCATATTGAAAGAAAGATTGATAAGTGGTGATCTGCATGCCAAATATTTGAAGTCAGACAGAATCGGAACTGATATTGCAAAGCAAACTCGCCAAAGTATTAAAGAGGACACAGGTACAATAGATGGTGCTGACAATTCATCATCTGTCCCTCGTTTAAAAGATAAAGATATCAATAACTTATTAAAAGCAGGATTTTTACTTCATCGCCGGGATGCTGAAAACGCTGCGGCGTATTGGTTTCACCATCCGCACATTGGAGTCACAGTGAAAAATTGCCTGAATGTGCGAAAGCAAGTCTTGACACTGTTGAGAAAGTCCAGGTTCAAAGAAATGACGGAGAAAAAGATCAAGAAGTCCAAAATAGCGTACGAAAGAACCTACAGCATGTCCTTGGAATACTACCTGTTGGAT
>JACLAB010012383.1_pt1 | contig 14683 bp, 2 predicted proteins | sample 8027921 | NCBI WGS metagenome assembly JACLAB01 (sample SAMN15725117, study PRJNA655200) | protist metagenome | isolation source: fluorescence activated cell sorting (FACS) single amplified genomes of... | place: USA: West Boothbay Harbor, Gulf of Maine | collected 2000-07-19 | reverse complement strand
AATGACTCAGGCCTAATATCGGGTACTAATAACACGTGCTCTTTATTAGAAATAATTGTTTAGATTTAAAGATAGGTTCAGAATAGAACTTTAAATGTGAGTAACAATATCATTGATAAAGTAACTTTTACATAAATTCATATCGTCATTACCGTGATTTGTTTGTATATATATAAATATAATAATAATAACTATAATATAATACGATATGATAATACAATAGCATATATATATAATATAGTGGGATAGCATGTAATAACATGTATCATAGCTAGCCATCAGCCAGCGTATTGCTTGGTGGCTTGTGAGCCAACCGTACACGTAGCATGGTATGTTACTATCGTATGAAAGCATGCATATAGTATAGATAGGTATATAATAGCATGCATATAGATACACAAATGTCGTTAACATTGGCGATACATTCTAGAACAATTTCTAATGAATACACTCAATAATGTAAAGACATATGTAACATACATGACGAATAATGATGTAATATAAATAATGTAACATACATGATATAACATGTAACGGCTTATGATATATCATCTGAATATCTATGAAATCATATAAAATATAAAGGGCAATAAGTGCCTTACGTACGAGGCATATACGCCTCAGGCCTCTATACGAAGCAACGCCGTTAGTGCCCAAACATAGGCATCTAATACTCTTGCAATGCAGACGATAACGGCCACAGATAACGTATCTTTCAGGGACATATAATATGCAACATACATGATAAATATTTATATAAGATCTATAAATTTATATGAAGGAAAGAGGGCAATATGTTGTCAGGTCTTCTTAGTACCAAGATCATGCCTTGGACAATGATCGATACAAAGATCATCTGCTTAGGCCTAGCTTTCATACATAAGAGATTCTCAGAACAACAAATTAGGCTTCAATAATTATAGCTAGAGCTAGCTATGCTTGAAGGATGCTAATGCTAGCGATTGGTCGTAGAATAATAGTAATAGTTTTTATAGCTATAGTGCCATAGTTATTTGAAACCCATTAAGCAGTAGTTCGTAAACTCAGGCTTATAGTATTTTTGCTTCTTTTTATCTCCGTTACTTTGAGATTTGCGTCTCCATATTTATTTTATTTGAGCCCTATTTTACCGTAGTCCCAGGCGTATGTTTACGTTTAAGCCTCGGCCTCGTGGATACGGGCTCGTATTGCATGTTTGAGTATGGAGAATTATTGGCTGGGCCGTTACACTTATTTATGTACAATTCAGGCATCCCAAGGCAGTGTATGATTCCGCTGCTGTATCATGATGCTGGAAGTGGGGCTTAGGCCTGGCTTCGTACGTATAATTACGTTATACGTTTCGCCTTTTTACTATGATATTTATTACTATATATGATATTTTATACTATACTTTTTATGATTATATTGACAGTTTGCTTATGAACGATATTGCGCGGCGCCTGTGAATGCTTAGCGAGGCGGCCGCTGCGTGTCTTAGTTCGTTAGTAAATCTACATACATAGATGCTTGCTTATTATTATTGCTTGTTTATTATAAAATGGCTAAGGGCGAACTGTAATAATTTAGCGGTTCCTGAGACGTTAGTTTCGGGTATTAGTTAGATTATGACAGACATTGTAGTTACGATTACTCTGTATTGCCTTGAGAACATATATATTGCATGTTATTATTATACTATTATATATACATGAGAGTAATTTCTTCTGAAGTTGATTCTCACTTTAACCTCTTCTAATTAACTTAAATCACCGGTCACATCGAACTTTTTCTGTCACGCGTTGATTTGGGTTAGGAAGACTAGTTAAAGATAAGCTTATTACAAAACTGATTTATTACACTCATTTACTCTTTCAGTTCAAGGGTATTCAATCTATTTACACTTACCATAGATTGACTTTCTTTAGAAATTTCTTACAAGTCAATATTGAGTGTTGACTACTACTACTACCATTTTATTTCTGAATTCATCAATCACTCACGATGAGCTCACCTATTACAAAGACTCCAACGAAGTCGGAGCAAAGAAGACGAGCACTGGAGACAGCGATGAAAAGCATTGCAGATTCCACCGAGAAAGTGTCAAGAGCGCAATCTGCAATGGAGGAACAGAAGCTAGCGATGGAGGACCAGAAGCTAGCGAACGATTACGCGATGAGGTTGTTGCAAGAACAGATGGAGGAGTCGTTCGACCATGACAAAGAACAAGAACCTAGACAACTTTTCGACGATGCGTCTTTGAAGGAAGAAGCTGTTTTAGATCCTAAAATTGTTCAAGATTCCCCGGAAGCTGAGGAGCTTAACCAGGAAGGCATTGATGATGAAGTCATGGCTGAGGACCAATATGGACGGCTGTACGGGAGCGATGAAGGCGTCCACCAGGAAGAAGATAGCTTTATTTCTGCTGACCGTCAGTCCTTTAACATTCCAGGCCAGAAGACAGCGCGGAAGCTTTCAAACAGAGATGCAGGATCAACCAGGAAGTCATTCTCTCAGGACGCCAGAGGGAGGAGTTTGGTAGGTCAACTTTCGAGAGTAAGCGGCGAAGCTCGCGAGCTGGCTGCTCTGCGAATGACCGATCAAACTCCTGCTGGAAGCGTGGCAGAAAAAGAGGTCGAGAGATTGAAGAAGGTCATTGAGGACATGCGGGCTGAGAGAAGTATTGTTGAGCCTGAGCTGGATGACGAAGCGCGGGTGCGTGGAGTGAGAAACTCTGTGGGCTATGGACTGCAGAAAATCTCAAAGGGATACGATCGACGTACGACTGTTGAAGCCATCAATAGCCTAGACCTGCTCAAAGATTCTCTAAAAAGTGCGGGCCAGAAGCCTGAACTTACAAAAATTTGTGCGGAGTCTGTATACCCGTGGATCGAAGCGTGCGATAAGGCACGAAATCTGGAGCCGAAGATATTCAATGACTACTATGCTGTACTAATATCAAGCGAGGTGTGGGCGAGCATTAAGGCTTGGAACGGGGCCAGGAAGGAGGACAAAGATCTCCCTGGTGTATACTGGCCAATGAAGCTAGCATGTAATGTTATCATGGGACGCGCTGGAATGACGGACAGCACGAGGGCGACTACAAAGGACCTGAGAGCTGACGTTCCCCAGTACGACAAAATGTGCGACATCTGTAATATCCACGGAGAAGGGCTACGGAGCCTATCGTGGGACCTGGTATGCGCTGTTTTGCGGGCAATGATCGCCCCGAAAAAGAAGAAAGACTTTGCTGTGCAGCTCGAATTGGAGGCGTCTAGACGCCTGTCTAAGAAGCTGAGCGGTGAACTAGCGGCGCAAAAGGGGCCTCTCAAACTAGTGGACGGCGTCAAGGTCAGCGTCGAATGTAAGGCGGCCATGGTCACGATCAAGGAGGCTATGGAGAGCATTCAGCACGGTCAACGGATCGCACAGGGTTTCCATGAGCGCGGATTTGAAGAGATCCGTTACGACGGAAAGGACGGCCATGGGGAGATGATAAAATCGCTTTTGAACTCATGGAAGGCATCACATGCCACGAACTTGCACGAAGAAATGCACAAGCCATACCCGTGCGAAATGGTCAAGCAGATTCGAGAGAACTATGCTAGCGGAGAGGCAAAAGGCGGTAGAGCACCTAAAATTGTTACCTTGGATGAATATTTTGACATCTATGAGGCACATTGGACTTACGTGTATGACCTGGGTACTCAACAAGAAACTACACTGTCAGCGCTGGGCATTACCTTTGAGGCGAGAACTCTGCAAGCCGTTGAGGAAGGCGAGCGACTGTACACGGAGGACGAGGTGAAGCAGCTCAAAAAGGCGTGGAAACGTGAAGAAAGAGAAAAGGTGCGTCTTGCGGTATCTGCGAACGAGTATCTGCTCCAAGCAATCACAGCGTTCAACGGAAAATTCGGTTATAAGGGCAATCCAATCTGTTTTCGCGAGGCGGGCCGAATGGATCCGAAGGACCGACATTGCGATGGTTTGACGAAAGGTGGCGGCCCATGCAATGGGCACGATAATCGAGACCCTGATGACTGGTTGGCGGGCCTAGCGTACATGATTGAGCAGACCGAGCGCGATCAAGTGTACCACGCGAAGCGTCTGGAGCATCTGAGGGCTCTCCGGAAGCGAATTCAAAAAGACGGCGCGAGTGCGATTCCAAAGTTTGATGCTCACCCGGGGCGTAACAGGCCACTACAGCAGATTGGATATATCTCCGATTGCGACGAAGACACCTGCCAAGAAGACGGCGGGGGCACTGAAACCGACGACGACGGCCAAGTGTACGCGATCGAGAATTCGATGGAGGACCGCAGCGACTCGGACTCCATGTGACTACCTGCTGCAGTCAAGACCGGTGACGATAATTCAAAATATGGTGATAATTTAAACAACATTGATATATTGAGTGATAATTTGATAACAAATAACAATGGTGGTGATGAATATACAATTAATAATGTTACAAAAAAACAAGAAAAAATGAACAAAAATCAAAAGACTAAAAAAAAAGTGCGTTTTTACAATGATACGAATCAACATACAAAGAAAATCAATTCTGAGCCTAGTTTTCGTGGACATACTGAGAAGCAGCTCGTTCGATCATGTCACGGTAATTACAACGTGAAACAACTTATCAAAAATTACGAAGACCTCCTAGCTTTCAACTATGCTTTGTGTGAGCGTACGAAGGCGGCCAGAAAGCCTGTGAAGGGCATCGAAGATCCATGCAAAGAAGCATTGAGCGTTGTGAAGCAGAAATTTAATTCGTCTATGCCCACTCTGTACGAGCACAAGCGCGTCCTCGAAGGCAAGGCGGAGTTGGATAAGAAGACACCGACAATGGCTGCTTTTTCTGGAGCTCAAACACCTTCGAAGCCGCCTGAGAAGCCGCCTGAGCGCATCGACCCAAACTCTTTCATGACCTGGAATTGCAACGGGATCGGCCCGCTGCTTAAGAATACTGAAAGTTTGCGTCAACTCAATCAGACGTTGCAGGAGCGAAGCGTGGATGTCTTAGTAGTCCAGGAGGCAAAACTGCGCGCACATGAGTCGGGTGATCAAGCACTTGTATGCGCTAAGGATCAACCACTGTTGGATGCTTTTATGCTATACTTCCCCGAATACGTTTGCGCTGTTACGCTGGATTTGAAGCGTAAATACTCAGGCCAACTGTTGCTGTATCACAAGAGTTTGAAGCGGCCTAGCATGTCTTTTAGTTACGGCGCTGAGCCGGCTGTGCACCACCCGGAGGGCAGGGTGTTGATAGCCGAATTCGCACATCTTAAAGTTATCAGTGTTTATGTGCCGTGTAGCTCTGATTTGTCTGCAGCGAGGTTAGAGCGGCGTCGCAAATTTGATAAAGAAACGAAGAATTATTTAGCCATGTGCTCGAAAACCTCAGTAAAGCCAGTGATTTTTGCAGGTGATATGAACGCAGTGGAGGATCTAACTTGCACCACTCACACCAAGGAGCACTGGCAACAGCTAGTCAGAAACAAGAATTTCCAAGTGCCAACAAAGACTGAAGACCACCAATGGGCCGGAATTTCAGACTCTGAAATTGCACGTTTTTCTGCAATCAAAAGCGCTGGAAGACTAAAAAACCCTGTTTCTGTTGCAAAAAGCCCTGATTTTAGCAGCTGCAGTTGGCATGCGCCTGCTACTTCTGCTCAGGCGGGTGCTGGGGCCACGTTTGACTACATTCTTGTTTCAGAGTCTTTGTACGACGCTAACTGTATAAAGAGCGCGGAAAACCTGGGGCAGACAAGGTACGCTGGACGTGCATGTCTCGAACAGCTCAACTTTTTTGGCAGCGACCATTCACCAGTGTTTATGGAATTTGAGCCATACTGGTTAGCGCGGTACGAAGCCAATCAAAAATGTTTGCAATCAATTCTTTCTATTGAACAGCGAGACATGGACCTAGCAACCGCTGCCTACAGTGAGAAACAAGACAAGCATGTTTATGTACCTGAAGATTTTGTTTACCGATTGGTTACCGAGTCTGCGCCAACATGGGTGTCCAAAGCCCGTGAAAAGCAACATTTTCGTCGTGATTGCTCACGCAAGCAACGTAAGGCGCCCAACATGGGTGCTTTGTTCTTGCAGATGCTGACACTGTCGTCTATGTTGGGCGCCTTACCTGTGCTGGACAAGCGGGAAGCCCATGTACCGGCAACGGAGTATTGGGCCACCCACCGGACAGGACAGATTCTGCTACCTGGCGGCGCTGAGCCGTTGGAAGCGGAAACTCTTTTCGACACTGGCTGTGAGCGCGCTAACTACGTTTCCTCGTCGTTTCTAGACAGGAACGAAGCAGCGTTGTCACCCTTTGTCAGGCCTTGTGCCTATCGAGTGTACTTCGGCGACCGACAAACGTTTCAGGACGTGCGTCGGCAGCTGGAGTTACCGTTGCGTTTTTATGACGATGACGGTACTGCTCATGAGACTACCGCCCTCTTCAATGTGTTGGAGGGAAAGGGTAGGGATCTCATAGTAGGCACTCCACTGATTTTCAGCGATCTGGGCTTACTATTTCAAAATATGATTGGAAAGGTAGTTCGGACAGTTGAGACATCAGTGCCCATGTACTGTAATGCAATAGCCTCTGATGCTTTAATGGCGGATGAGTGCTTTTCGACGGTGGATGAGTGGTCTGTTTCGATTGGCAATCAGTTTGATACGCCGTCGAAAAGCACTCATCCCACCGACACAGTCGGTCAGCAAATGTGCGAACCGCTGGGCGACAATTACGTCGGGGTAGAGCCACCAGAGGGGTCTTTCTTTCCCTGGAAGTACGCTATAGATGAGCCTGCTCCAGAGGACGACGTGATACCAGAGGCAGATTCGCACTCTGCAATCACAGATTTCATGAAGACTCTGGCCTTCTTGGACGGTGACACTAGTGAAGTTGAAGCGCGATATAAGGCTTGGATTGAAACCAACGTCACATCGTCGTTGCTAGAAAACACTCAAATGCGAGCGTTGCTAGTGGAGTACATGGAGTGCTTCGTCAAGTCTGAGTGGAAAGGAATGAATATTCCCCCACTCAAGCTTGAATTCAAGGATGATGCGCCTGAGCGTATGTTTTGCAAGCCAAGGCCCATTCCGCCGAGGTTGTTCGAAGCGGCAAAGAAGGAATTCGAGCGTATGCTCACCTATTTCTATGAAGCTAGTGACTCACCGTGGGTATCGCCGATGGTTGTTGCCCCAAAAGCTACTGCACCTTTCATACGACTTTGCATTGATTTGACTAGGGTAAATCAGCACTTGAAGTATGGGCATTACCCTATACCGAATGTGCGTCACATGATAGAAGAGCTTCAGGGCTTCTCTTGCTTCATTGATGCAGACGTGAAAAATGGGTTTCATGGGTATGTGCTCGATGAGGATTCGAGGGACAAGCTGACTGTGACCACTCCGATGGGTAATTTTAGGCCCAAATTCATGCCAGAGGGGCTAGCTTGCGCGAGTCTGAAGTTTATGGAAGCAATGAACTTATGTTTTGATGACCTGAATGATGGTTGGGACCGCAAGTGGTGCTTTGTATTGCATGACAATATACTGATTGGTGGCTTCAGTGATGACGACTTGTATGTGAAAATGAAGATCTTTTTACAACGCTGCAAGGAAAGGAACGTCTACTTGAAGTTCGAGAAAACAAACATTGGTCAGGTTAAGCAGCACTTTTTCGGCTATGATATTGAACCTGGTAAGTATTCTATGCGTGCTGACCGTTCTGAAGCTATTGATTTGATTAAGTTTCCAGACGAGGGCACTTGTGCACAGAAGGTAACGGCCATGAAGTCTTTTCTGGGGTCTACTCGCATTTTTCAGCCGCATGTACCGGACTATGCTTTTTATTCAGCTCGCCTTGACTTCATGACGTCAAAAAAGTTCGACTGGAGCAATGAAGCAGCCTGGGCAGAAGACTATAGAAAGATTTTTGAAGATATGAAAAAAGCCATGAAGGAAGCCATGACGCTGTATTACCCTGACTATGACCTGGATTGGGTGTTGAGGACAGATGCGTGCAATGTAGGTTATGGCGGTGTTTTATACCAGATAAAGATACTCGAAAGTGGCGAGAAACAGTATCAAGCACTGAAGTTTATGTCAAAAAAGTGGCACGATGCGGCTACCCGCTGGGACACCTTCACGCAAGAAACCTACGGGCTGTTTGACTGTATGCGGCAATGTGAATATCTTTTGCGTATGAAGCCTTTCGTTGTTGAAACAGACCACCAGAACTGTTTGCACCTGGAGCGTAGTACGATTCCGAAGATTGTGAGGCAACATTTATACATACGTTCTTTCACAATGTTTATTCGTCATATACCAGGAAGAGCAAACACAGCAGACTACTGGTCGAGGTTGAATACTCTACCTGAGGAGAAGACTGTACTTACTGCGCTGGACACTGAGTCATGGGATGATTCACCTGTTGGTACTTTTTGCACTTCAGAAGCGTATGATTACCAGTACAAGCGCTATTGTCAACATTTGATGACTGCAGAGGCCTGCAATCCAGTAGGAAGTGCTGCAAAGGGCCCGAAAAGAGCAACCGATCAGAGACATTGTTGCACACATCATGCTGCTCTAGCTGATAGCAGTTCTTTTTGCTGTTCTGAGCACGCACCGGGGCAGGCTGATCCGTTGGGTGACTGTTCACCGGATCAATTGTTGCTGGCGGATGATTTCAACGGTGATTTCTGGAATGACCAGTTGGTGTTGCAAAATATTCTGGATACCTTGAGAGACCAGCAGAAGCGTGAGCCGGTACACATTACAGCGGACAAACCACCCACAGAGCCAGAGGACTTGCTGAAAGCGGTGCATGGCGGGACTATGTTGCACCAAGGGCTTAGACGTACGTGGCTGTTGCTCAACAAGCTGTTCCCAGGACACCGAATACCCATGAAGAAGGTGCAGGAGTTCTTAGACGAAAAGCAGACCAAAAGATTCGGCAAGGTCCCCAAGATCTGCGCCGCTGACCAATTCATTTTCTGGGAAGCGTCCTTCGACACCTATCTTGGTGATGAATGTGTGGAAGCAATCAAGTCTGCGAAGCCACTGGAAGATGAAGCCATCCTCCACCAACATCGAAACTCACCGGCCCGCTTGGAAACCTACAAGCAGAAAGTCAAGCGAGCATTGAAAAAATGGCAGAAGCACCAACGCGATGCACAATTGGCTCTCATGGAAACCTCGCGAGACAATACCTCTGCCCAACTTATTTGTGTACAGGCCAAGCGAGAGGGAGCCACCGCTGGTGAACTCTATGACCGATTGAAAGCACATGTGATGGCGGCTAATTCATCGACCACCACCAGTCAAGTTGGTACTCTCAACAAGATGTCCGCTTTCCCGAATGAAAAGAGAACGGATTACGTCAACCGCCTGTTGACCCAAATCCTGGCAGTGGAGTCCCTCGGCCGCCCGGTGGATGATGCGACGCGGAAGGAGCGACTCCTAAACGGTCTCAAAGGAAATACCGCTTATGAATTTGAATCAAAGCAATTGGAGCTAATGAATCTCAACTGGACCCAATTGGTCGCGCAGTTACATGCTTGGGAGCGAGAAGAGGATCACAAAGCCAAAGAATCCCATTCCGCCAATATGGCCACTTCGTCAACGCCCATTACCTGTCACAGTTGCGGGGCCGCTGGACACAAGTGTCCGCAATGTCCCCTCCGCGTTTCTGACCCACCGAATAAGCGAGGAGGACGTGGTGGAGGCAAAGGCGGAGGAGGCAAGGGCAACGGCGGTCGAGGAGGCAGCGGACGTGGAAGATTTTCACAGCAACGTAGTGGCCGCTCCAGAGGCGGAAATGACCATCCACCCGGCGGACATGGCAGGAATAATGGTCCTCCCCAGAAGAGAAAATGTTATTTATGTGGCAGTTATAATCACACCTCCGATTCCTGTGATAAAGCAAAAGACTTTCGAGCTTTCCTGAAATCCAAAAGAACCAGACACCAGGACGAAGAGGAGTTCTCCGATATGATTTGCGAGGAAACCACTGGGTTACAAGAATTCGCTCATGCAATCATCGCACCTGCAGACCAAAAATTTCTTGCAGCGGTGGATTCTGGTACATCGTCCCACGTGGTCAAGGAGTCTATTCTATCAGCTCCGATTGACCACAGTCAAGCTACCCCCATTCGCACGGCCAAGCAGGGGGAGAAGATGTTTGCTCTTGGCCGCGTGACTGAAGGTGAAATTATCGATGGTCTTGCTATGTCCGATGACGTACTAGAGAAAAATCTCATCTCTATCTCAAAGTTCGATTTAGCCGGATACATGACCGTATTTTTCAATGGTATTTGCAAGGTCACAGATCCAAGCACTAAGCGCACGATCCTAGAGGCAAAGCTGGACCGGACATCGAATTTGTACATGTTCGATATTCGAACGTTACTAAAGCCTGAAAGTGCGAATATTACGAGCACAAAGCCGAAGATGACAGTACAACTATGGCACAATCGTATGGGACACCGCTCTAAGCGGCTTTTATTGCTTTGGCGGAACGAAGGCCTGATTCGAGGCATACCCTTTGGTTTAAGAATGACTGACGCTGACCAGCGCATCTGTGATTCCTGCGTTAGAGCCAAGAACCGTAGACATTCGATGCCGAAATCGTCCCTGAGAGAACTTACAAAAACTCCCAAGACAAATCACGTGTCCAATTTAATGAAGCCGAAGATTCTTAAAAAGCCAGAACTTCAACTGCCAGACTTGATCGACGATGACCTCGCAGACTCAGATGACGAAGATTCTACTGTTGAGCTCAATTTCTTTAGACAATGGTCTACCTCTCAACCCCTGACGGAGGATATTCGGGAAGTGTCTACTGATATTAAAGGACCGTTCGCAACACAGGGACGTAATGGTGAGGTATATTATCAAGGTTTCATCGAATCTGACACGAAATACCATTTTCCGTATTTCATGAAAACGAAATCTGAAGCTATTGATAATACTAAGCATCTCTGGGAGAACCACTTCAGTGCTGAGAATTCGAAGGTACGTGCTTATCGATCAGACGGAGCCCAAGAGTTGATTCAAAAATCAGTTGTTGTATACCTAGCATCTAAATCTACAAAAGTTGCTTATTCACCACCGTATGCACCTGAACTCAACTCAATTATCGAGCGAAACCATAGGACAATATTTGAATCTGCGTATGCTATGCTACTGGCTACCAGACTACCACTGACGTTTTGGCCCGACGCTGTCCGCTATGCAAGCTTAATTTTCAACTGCTTGCCGACGAAAACTGCCTATGGAACGTTGCCTCCTGTGACGGCGAAGTATGGTATTATACCAAACATTGCCAGATTTCGGACGTTTGGATGCTTAGTCTACATTCATATTCCGGCAGCGACCAGAAGCAAGGGTTTTGTAGATAAGGCCTACAAGGGCAAGTTTTTGAGTATTTGCATCAAGACATGGACCTACATAGGTTATATAATTGAACTGGATCGCGTTGTTATTGATTCTTCAATGGTTTTCGATGAAGATGCCCCGGTGAACGAACTCAAAAATCAAGGAATGCTGGAATTCTCCGAAGAGACAAAATCGATTAAAGATTTCACCTACCTTATAGGTATGGTTTACAGGGATGATGAAGATAATTTTCTGTATATTACGACGCGTGTCGTTATCCAGAAAGGCCTGTTGGTTGCATATCGCGCCATCTTTTCGAACGGAGCTGCTGGTCAAGAGCTGCCGAGGCCGGTGCATGTGCGGGACGTCTCCAAGATGCTTGAAGTATACCTTAGGAGTAACCGACCGATTGTATCGTGTGAAGGACGTCCAGTTACACTGGATTGTGTCCGAGCTGGAGGGGAAGACATTGCTACCAGACCTGCCGTGCCCGAGTCTCGATTGTTACCATCCCAGGGCGCTCCTATGGAGCAGGAGGTGCTGGAGAATGTGCTACCGTCTGATGCTGGCATTGGTTGCAAGCGTGCACAAGATCAGGCGGAGAGCGTGCACGTGGACTCGCTATCCAAGCCATTATTAGCTCACCCCGCAAAGCGTACACGTAGGATGACCACACATGTAAATGTTGGTCAGCTTGGTGATATCACCAATGCTATCTCTATATGTCATGATGATATGCACTATGTGCTTCATATGACATCCCCACAAGAAGTTGGTAATGAGAGCTCTGCCATGGTGTCTACTGCAGGCTTTGGTGATATCACCAATGCTATCTCTATATGTCATGATGATATGCACTATGTGCTTCATATGACATCCCCACAAGAAGTTGGTAATGAGAGCTCTGCCATGGTGTCTACTGCAGGCTTAAACCAACTATCTGACAAAGAATTCAAATTGTGGGAAGAGGCTGATTTAAAGGAAATTCACTCTTTGGTAATAAAGCATGACGTCTGGGAGACAGCGCCGCTACCAGATGGAAAGAAAACTGTAGGCGGAAGATTGCTAAGAGATGTGAAAGCCAGCGGCAGATTTAAGAGCCGTTATGTGTGTAAAGTCTACACGCAGATCAAAAATCAGGACTATTTTGAGACTTTTGCACCTGTAACTAACCTTGTTACTTTACGTATATTTTTGTTTATATGTGCATACTTTAACTTAGAGGTTGGAAGTGGTGATATCACCACAGCGTATCTTAATGCTGACATTGATGAAGATATTTACATGAGATGCGACTCCGATCTCATGTACCTACTCAAGCTATTGAAAAAGAAAACTACCGGTAATGAGCGACAAAAAGTGATCCGTATGATCAAGGCGCTGGAGAAAGGCGATGTGTTGAAGCTGAAGAGGGCCATTTATGGCACAAGGCAGGCTGGACGCCAATGGTGGATACAAATTCACACATTCCTCGTAGGAATTGGGTTCAAACCTAACAAAGCAGCACCTTGTTTTTATACAATTGTTATTGATGATGACTTTGTTATACTTATTTTGTATGTTGATGATTACGCTCTAGGGGCTACAACTAAGGAGTTATTACTCAAGTACTGGCGCTTGATCAGGGGGAGATACACGACCACCTTTTGCGAAGAAATGACCGAATTTCTCAACATTGCTATGAGCAGAGACCGCACTTTGAGGACTTTTCATATGTCACAGGCTAAGTACATTGAAGCGCTTATGGCCACATTTGACATTACTATCGATTCTTCGATAGCTTCTCCGTGCACTGAAGGATTAAGAATTTCGCCAGTAGAAAGGGAAGACACTACTCCTCAACAACTCGACTATGTAGCGAATTTTCCATACAGGAAGCTCATTGGAGCAATTTTATATGTGAACATGTGTACTATGCCTGGCATTTCATATATAGTGTCTGCATTAGCTAAATTCAATCAAAACCCTGTATTTGATGCTTGTAAAGAACTAATTCGTCTATGTAAGTATGTTTATAATGACAGACATAGGGGATTGACCATCGGCGGCACCTCTAAATCGATTGTAGCGTTCTCAGATGCTGACTGGGCTGGTGAACCTACCACCCGTCATAGTCGCTCTGGATCGATTAATTTTCTTGGAAATTCACCTATATCATGGTATTCTAAGATGCAGACCGACACGGCACTGTCAACTCTCCAGTCTGAGCACAATGCGATGGTGCCAGCTAACCAAAACAATACCTACATTAAAAAGGTTTGCAATGGTGCAGGTTTGCGTAGATTTAGATATAGACTGGCAACTTCTGTATATTGTGACAATGATGCTGCATTGGCTATATCAACTAACCCTATGATGCCCGCTAAGGCTAAGCATGTTCACATCAAATATCAGTATGTATAAGAACAATCTAATAGGAAGGCGATCAAATATGGACGGGTTAGCTCAGCAGATAATTGTGCTGATGTTTTCACTAAACCAATAGGTAGGGTTATATACCTTCGACACTTACCTACTATTACAGGTACTGGAAAAGTGGAAGCCCTCGATGGACGAGAAAAGACAATCGATGAAGACTCTTTGTTTTGTCCGCGATGCGAGTGCAAGCTGGCCGATAGTGCCAAACAGGGGGAGTATTAGATGCCTATGTTTGGGCACTAACGGCGTTGCTTCGTATAGAGGCCTGAGGCGTATATGCCTCGTACGTAAGGCACTTATTGCCCTTTATATTTTATATGATTTTATAGATATTCAGATAATATATCATAAGCCGTTACATGTTATATCATGTATGTTACATTATTTATATTACATCATTATTCGTCATGTATGTTACATATGTCTTTACATTATTGAGTGTATTCATTAGAAATTGTTCTAGAATGTATCGCCAATGTTAACGACATTTGTGTATCTATATGCATGCTATTATATACCTATCTATACTATATGCATGCTTTCATACGATAGTAACATACCATGCTACGTGTACGGTTGGCTCACAAGCCACCAAGCAATACGCTGGCTGATGGCTAGCTATGATACATGTTATTACATGCTATCCCACTATATTATATATATATGCTATTGTATTATCATATCGTATTATATTATAGTTATTATTATTATATTTATATATATACAAACAAATCACGGTAATGACGATATGAATTTATGTAAAAGTTACTTTATCAATGATATTGTTACTCACATTTAAAGTTCTATTCTGAACCTATCTTTAAATCTAAACAATTATTTCTAATAAAGAGCACGTGTTATTAGTACCCGATATTAGGCCTGAGTCATT
>JACLAB010000040.1_pt1 | contig 14690 bp, 10 predicted proteins | sample 8027921 | NCBI WGS metagenome assembly JACLAB01 (sample SAMN15725117, study PRJNA655200) | protist metagenome | isolation source: fluorescence activated cell sorting (FACS) single amplified genomes of... | place: USA: West Boothbay Harbor, Gulf of Maine | collected 2000-07-19 | reverse complement strand
TCAGGCGATTAAAACGACCAACAGACGCGTAAACGCGTTGGAGAACGTAGTCACGCCGAGGTTGGAGAATACGGTGAGTTACATTAAAGGGGAGTTGGACGAGTTGGAGAGAGAGGAATTTTTTCGGTTGAAGAAAGTGCAAGCGAAGAAGAAGAAAGACGCGAAGGAGAGAGAGGAGAAGGAGGAATCGCTGAGTAAAGGAGAAGGGGTGGTCAGAGGCGAAGGCGGGAGCGGCGCCGGTCCGGTTGGGAATTTGATCGATTTCGCCAACGAAAAGGACGAGGATTTGTTGTTTTAGTTCGAAAGACGACGAAAAGGGGGAGATTTGTTTTTAAGTAGATATATAATAATAGCGCACGTATAACTTTGTAAAACACGTTTAGAGATAAAAATAGACATCGTAAAAAACGTAAACGTGCGAATATCACGGCGCTGTATGCTAGTAAATACTATAATTTTATTCTATTCTAATCGTCGCTCAAATCTTCTAACCATTTCTTATAATCCGGTGGATTCGGTAATTCGGACTCGACCAACTCCTCCATTGGAAACCTTAATATAGCCGCCACTCCAGTCAATTGTTTCAACCTCTCCCCACTTTCGTGACCGGTTGAAAACACCCTCGCGCTGCCGAAACCGGAATTTTCCACGTCCTCGCGAACTTTCGTCCATAACTTTCTTTCGATTGGATCTTTCGTGCGAAATACATCGTCTGATAAGAGCAACATCTTAATCGCGCCTTCTTTGAACGCTTTCAGCACGTGCGACGGCCCATACAAAGCTTTATACTTCTCAATTTCCGCGTATAATTGTTCGAGCACGTCCGCGTCGAGCGTTTCCGCGGCGGCGCCAACCGCTTTGCGCGTGGACGGGTCTTTTAGCGCTTCCAAAAGCGCGCCCACGTGCGCGCTCGACGCTCGAACGTTCTTCACTAATACGCAATCGAACGATGACTTCAACCAACTCTCGAAGGTTTTGCCAGAATACAATTTTTGCGAGCGTTCGTTGAGCTTTTGCAAAATATTCTCCTTCCCAAAGCCAGGGCCTGCGATGACGAAACAGTTTGGGCAATTTTCCAGGAAATGTTTCTTCTTCTTCTTCTCGTCGGTTGCCGCTGCTGCCGCTGACAACGACGACGACGCGTGACCACTTCCGCTGCCTAATACTGCGTCGCAAATATCCTCGTAAAATTTACCCAACTGTTTTTCGTGCCCAACTACCGCCCCTACCCCTTTCTTCTTCGGTATCGATCTTTCAATCTTCGCGACTACCGTCGTCCGAGCGCCGCCGCACAACACTATGCGACACTCACCTACATCCGATATCAACATCGCTACAATCGTCGCTTGCACGTTCGGTTCCAAAGCTTTTCGAAACCGTCTCACGTCTTCCCCGTCCCACTCGCTCTTCTCGATCGTCACCGCTTTATGCGTCGTCAACTCCAACGTATGCATCGCGCCTTGCTTCACGTATTCGCTCACCGTTTGGTTCCGTCCCGAAACCCTCACGAGACTCAAATCTGGATCCCAATCGATGCTCGTCACTTTCACGCCTAAGTTTAGTTTAATAACTTTCGACGAGGTATCTCTCACGTTCGCCCCGGAAGATTCCATCTCGGACGCTTTCACTTTCCTCGTCGCCGTCGCGTGGACGATATCGTCCACCTTGAGCAAATTGTACACATCCCACATGTCGTCCTCGGTTTCCGGGGTACATTTCACCGAACCTTTGCCGTCTCGTTCGAACTTTTCGTGGATGAGTTTCATGAAATGAATGCGGTTGTTACTTCTTTCCCGAAACAACAAACAACACCCCTAAAACCACAAAGATCTTAAAGTAAAATGGTGTGTTGTTCTCACGCTCTATCGCCTCTTTCGCGCGCACAATTACAACAATGACAACACCCCTTTCGCGTCAAAACTCTGCTCGTTCGCTCTCTCTCTCTCTGTGTGTCAAGAGTAAATGAAGAATGTTTTGTTCACTCTCGAGTGCATTTTTTGTATCTAAAAAGTGCCAAAAATAGCTTCACTTTAAAATACGCGAAGTTTAAGAAGACAAAGACAATGGTACGTGTGCTTTTGCCCCCTCCTGTTTTGGCATCATTGCTCGCGATGAGTACGACGATGTGGTTAGTATTATTATTTTGCGCATTTGTCGAGAAGTTGAGCGCAAATGCGCTCGGGAATGGTGGGGTCAAAATCGGGGCGTTCCCGGTGGGCAGTCCGTGTTATGCAAACTACCAGTGCGTGAAAAACGAGGCGTTTTGCGAGAAGGATGAATCGGAGGAGGACGATGAAAGTGTGTACATGTATCGATCTGCGGAGTATAAATACCGAGTTGAAGCGGAATACGGTTTGCACGGGTACGATGATGCGAGTTTTATGGATGATTTAGCGATGAATGTGGCGAGATTTGCGAGCGCCGTGGCGAAGGTGATGGATGTGGACGCGCGGACGGTGGAAGCGCTCGAGGTGAGAGGAGCGGGCGAAAGTCAGTCGAGGAGCGCGAAGAGCGCGATGAAAGTTGTATTTATAAAGTTTGGAGTTTTGACAAAGACGTTAGTTGAAGCGGCGGAAAAAGGAAACAGATTGACGACGATACCGGCGGAGGACGTTGTCGACGCTTTACGCGAAGGCGGGTTGGATAATGTTATGTACGCGTCGGCGTCTTCTGGAGATGGATTTATTCAAGTGTATGGTGTTGGAGAGAGCGATAATAGTGCTACTGGCACTGGTAGTGAAGAGGATGGTGAGTTCACGCCACCGCCTTCACCAATACTGTCACCGCCGCCGATGCCGTCATTTGTACCGCCGCCGTTCTCACCTCCTTCGCCACCGATGCCGGAAATTTCAGAATCTCCTCCGTTACAGCCTCCTCCATTTTCTCCAACATTTGTATATCCTTCTCCACCACCGCCACCGCTAATACCGCCACCAAATTCTCCTCCTTTGCCACCACCACCATTACTATCACCACCACCAAGTCATCCTCTTCTCTCACCTCCACCGAGTCCATCTCCTCCAGCACCTCCTTCGCCATCGATACCATCGGCGCCGGCCTCACCAAGCTCACCATCGGCACCATTGTCACCTCTCTCGCCGAGCTCACCGTCAACGCCAAGCTCACCATTAACGCCGTCATCACCACTACCACCAAACTCACCATCGATACCTCCTACGCCACCGGTGCCGCTCCCACCGGCTTCACCATCAACACCGTCATCACCACTACCACCAAACTCACCATCGACACCTTCTACGCCACCGGTGCCGCTCCCACCGGCTACACCATCAACACCACTATCACCACTTTCGCCAGCTTCACCGTCCGCTCCATCCAGTCCGAGCTCGCCAAGCTCTCCATCTACACCACCAGCGCCACTGCGGCGGAGAGTCCTACTTTCTTCCCAGGTCAGTGAGAAGTATCAGTTTGAGATGGGCACTTGCAAAATGATACCGCCTATCAGAACTGCAATATCACCACCACCATCACCGCCACTGAAGAAAATTGCAAGCGCCAAGACTATAGGTATTTCTGCCGGTGCTTTTTTTATCGTTGTTGTACTTCTTCGCGCGTTGTTTATCTATCATCGACAGAGAAGCAAGCGATTCGAAAAAGATAACGGGCTTATTTCTGGCGGTCAACAACAACGAAAAAACAGAAAAAGAAGCGTGTGAGAAATTTTTTCCTTCACTTTCGACGACGCTTCGACGACGATGTTTCTTAGACGCAACCGCGACGAGACGATCAGAGATGATCCAATTCATACCAGCAACCTTGTACACTCTCGCGTGATTGACATGGCACCAAGTGCGACGGAAGAAGGTGAAGCAGAAATTATGAGCGACGCAAAGAAAAAGGAGAAAAAAGTTTGGTCAAAGCCACCGAAAATTGATACTTCCGCCATCACCGGTATTCGAGCAATTACGGCGATTCAAATCGCGTCTGGACACTGGTTACTATTTTATGGCTCCAAAAATCAAGTGCCAATCGATTTTCAAGGAGGTCTCGCAGTGAGTACCTTCTTCATGATTACTGGATTCGTTTTATACGTGGGATATCGGCATAAAGTCTGCGATACCGAGACGTTCTCTTATTGGACGTTTATCAAACGACGATACGCTCGTGCCTTGCCTCTGCACTGGATATGTTTAGTTTTGTATGCACCATTTGTGTTCTTAAATTACGCGCAAATAAGAGACGATTATAACTTTTGGCAAAATAAAAGCGGAGAAGTCAATCTTATTATGGGTATTGCTTTAACGCCTTTCTTGATGCACTCGTGGATTTTTTCGCTCTGTTACTGGAACTCCGTGTGCTGGAGTTTATCTTGTCAGCTCGGCTTTTACTTTTGCTTTCCGTGGATGTGCAGAAAACTTGCGAGTTTGGAGGAGAAGATCGAAGAACAGGCTGCTTCATCAATCAACAAGCGCTCTCTCGTTGACCGAATCAAACAGAGACTATTTTTCCGTGGCGGTGGCGGAGGTGGCGAGGAGACTGTTGAAAACATCCACAACAGCATTGACAAAACTTTGCTCCTCTCGGCTGAATTGGCTGGTTATAAAAAGTATATCCTTCGATTCTACCACCTTTCGTCTTTCTTACCGCTCACCCTGATGGGTATCATGAATTCCACGTACTTTCGTAACATTTGGAAGGATAAAGATTTCAATGGTCGCGCCTCTACTCTGGTCACCGCATTGGATACAGATCTGGACGGAGTTCGGGCATACTTTTGCGCACGAGCTTGGTTTCCTGTTCGCCTGCCTCTATTTTTCATGGGAATGCTCTTGGGTGCTGCAAGAATGCGTGTCGATGACGCCCTCAAAGTGGAACAACAGGAAGAAGAGGCGGGAGAAGCGAACCAAGCTGACTCGTCAACCTCATCGTATCGGGGAAAATGGGCCTTCCGCACGGACGTTCTCAGCCTCTTTCTCACCATCTGGATCATCACCAGTATGGTTTTCAGCGGTATTCACACCGACTCAAAAAATATCCGCATATTCAACGAGTTCATTCTCACCCTCCCGGTCGCCGCGTGGCTGTTTGGTCTCACTGCCTGCACCGAATCCTACTCCTACCGATTATTAAATTTGAAAATCCCGCAACGCATCGGTCAGTGGTCCTTCGCGATATACTTGCTCCAGTTTCCGTTCTATTCGTACTGGACCGCGATGGAAATACACTCCATGAACCTTTTCCCTCCGTGCGATCGACAAGCCGAACATATTCGCACGTGGTCGGACTGTTTTCGAAATTACGAGGGCGGAGATGACCCCAGATACCCCGATGTAATCGTCATCGCGTTCGTAATAATGCTCGTCGGTTTATCTGCGATTGTTCACGAGTACGTGGAGAAACCTACGACGAAGTGGGTGCAAAATTTGGTCGGTTGAAACTTACTCCGTACATCGTATTTTTGACACCACTTTGACAGCACTTGTACCACACTTCTCTCCAAGGATAAATAATGTCTCTCATCGCACATCCATCTCTCGCTTCGCCGCATCATCAATCGTCTCGCGCTGATATTGCTGCTCGCAGCGTCACGAACGATAGATTTCGTTCCTCTCTCCTCGCATCGGTGTCGTCAACCAATCATCGACAAAGACTCCCTTCTAAAAGTTCTTCTTCGTATTCTTCCGCTTGCAAATCCCCTAACGACCACCAATCGCAGAACCAAAGCGGAGGAGGTGAACATAAACGACGTCATCGACGAGACGTGGTACTACTTCCAACATTTACTGCTTTAGTACTCGCAACATCATCATCAGAAAATGCCGCGCACGCGATGCTGGTGGACGAATCCAAATCGATCAGTGCTGCTTCAACGATTTTGGAATCTTTAGTGAGCGTTTTCAACGGCGAAACGGGACTTCTCGTCTCGTCCGGTTTCGTGTGGTCAATCGCCGCAAACGACAATAATTGGTACGTAGCCACGACAGCGACGGATTTGTCAAAGAATAGCAAGAGTTTACAAGTTGAGTTCGCGGATGGACGCGAGTATGCCGCGACGGTGGCGTTTAGCGACATCGATACGAATATCGCTTTCCTGAGAGTGAATAAAGTCGAGGGAAACAACGCCGGCGCTCCGCCGCCGAAAGCGGCTAAGATTGGCCGTTCGGGAAATTTGAAAGTCGGGCAGGATGCTTTGGCGGCATTTAAGGAGTCTTCCAGAAGAGGTGGTGGAGATATCGGGAATTCAGTAATTCGTTCTGGAATTGTATCCGGGTTGAATAGAACAGTGCCTTCCGCGACTGGTCGCCCGTTGCGGAATTGTATTCAAACGACGGCTTCTTTTCCAAACGAAGGTGGCGGCGGTGTGTTGGTCGATTCTGGTGGCGCCGTGATTGGTATATTGGCGCCAACGTATACGGGAAAGTCGGGAGTGAGTGCGGGAACGAATAACGGTATATTCTTCGCGGTTGGCGTTGATTCCTACGTATTAATTTCTCAAAAGCTTTCGGCAGCAAGATGATTATAGCAATTCATTTTATATTTTAGTAGTATTGCATGGCGTCGTTCGTTTTTGTTCTCTCTTATTTATTCAATGTAAGCGGAGTAAACGATTATAGGTCACCGTATAGAGCACAGATGAACTTCCGAGTACAACGATACCCCGCGTCGCGTTTCTTATGATGATCCCTTTTACTTCTTCGGCCCCGAAATTAGGATTTTCTGAAAGAATACGGGCTGCTGCTCCAGCCGCGACGGCAGCTGCCATAGATGTGCCAGATTGATAGCCGTATAACGATTCGATATCATCGTCGTCATCGTTGTGAGATGATTTTGCTGTAATCGCGTCTACTTCATTCTTCTTTGTACACCTGTTTTGACCAGCGCACGCACCTACCAATCTCACCCCGGGGGCAAACACGTCCACGCATCTTCCTAAATTGTTCCACGCGTAATTCATATCTCTGCTATCCGTAGCTGCTACGGTCATGCATCTCGAGCTTCTCGCTGGCACCGAAGCACACGCATCCGCGTTTTGGTTGCCGCTCGCAGTCACCAACAAACTGTTCGTTTCTCGAGCGAACCTGTCCACAGCGTTTTCAAGCGCCCTGGAACGGACGCCAATGGGAGCTCCAAGGGCGAGTAAAACTACCGCACCTTTAAACATATCGCTATTTTCCGCTTGTTTCGAAAGGATTTGATCGCTGGTCCATTCGAGTCCAGCGACTACATCTGAAACGCTTCCCGCTCCATCCGAGTTTAACACGCGCACTGACACTATTTTTGCTCCAGGTGCAACGCCAGTAGTGCGACCTGCAATCAATGAGGCACAAAAAGTACCGTGACCATCCGGGTCAAGGTCCAGAAGATCGTCTTCATCCGGATCGAGCGCAGTCACGTGCGAATCGATTTTCCCGCGCAATTCTGCGTGTTTAGATTGCACTCCAGTATCGAGCACGTACACATAAACGCCTTCACCTCTTTGCGTACCATCCAGATCGCTAAACGACAAACGATTATCCAAGGGCAAGTAATTTTGATCGATTCGATCTAAATGCCACGGCGGCGACATCTTCGAAACGATCGCGTCCTCTTCGACATCCTCGATCCTCGAAGCGTCCAGATCCAACTTCATCCTCTCCAACTCCTGTTCCGTCGCGAAAACGGTAAACCCAGAACGGAAAGCCTTCTTGCAATTGAATTCTTTCCTCTCTTTGCACAGTTTAAAGCTCTCGTAGCGTGACTTTAGCGTGACGATGTACTTCTTTTTGTTTCCTCCTCCGCGTATTTTTTGTAGCAACGACGAGTTCGTCGTCCGCCCTTTTTCTGTATCTTTGTCTTCCTGATGAAGACTACTACACGCGACCCCGCGAAAAGCCAAGAAAAGGACCACAATGAACACGAAAACATAGAATGAGAGATGACGACGACGTCGACGCGAAGGACTTCCTCGCACTTCTTCGCGCATGATGCTTTGAAAAGTGTGACGTCGTCGTCTCGTCTTCCGAGAGAATATTTTTTTGTTTTGTCCGAGGGGTTGGTTTTGGCTTTTATCAAGACCTTTTTGCGATGGATGATAAATAATACACATATTACAAAATGAACCGCTCGATGGCGACGGCGACGCCGTCGTCCGCGTTCGTTTCGTCCAGAACGACAGATGCCGCGTTCCTAGACGAGAAGCTCGCGTTACCCATGGCAACGCCAAAGCCTTCGATTCCGTCCGTATTCATCGAAGCGGCGAATTCAATCATTCCGGCGTCGTTATCGCCGTCGCCGACGACGACGAGACGATAGTTTCTATCGCTACTCTCGTTTGCTAAGACTAGACTATCGAGCAAAGCGGAGAGTGCTCGAGATTTGTCGACATTTTTTGGGACAACTTCGAGCATCGTGGCTACCGCTCGAGTGACCAAAGCGCCGTCGCCGGCGTCGATAAATAATTTGGAAAATTCAGATGAATAATCGTCGACGGCATCTTTATTTGGACCAATGAGGAGCATTTTCTTCACTTGGCCTCGACTTTGGGCGATGATGTCGTCCACGGTCACCAATATTTCGCATTTAGGTTCGTGGTATCGTTCGTGAAGTTCGTCCAGAAACGGAGACGATCGCAACGCTAAGCACCGATCGTCGCTCGTGAACGCGGTCAACGCAAACTCTTCGTCGTATTTTTGCTCGAAAGCTTTTCGCACGCACTCTACGGGTAACGCGTCGTCTATGAGCGGAACGCCGTTTTCACCGTAGGATGCACCACCGTTGAGAAAAATCCCGGGCGACGACTCGGAAACTATGCGCGAATCTTTCAAAAGCGGGTTTGTCGCCAGCGCCGCTTTCGCCGCTGGACGCGCTTTACCGGTGGCTATAACAATCAACGTCGAGTCGTCTTTGGATGCTTCGAGAAGAGCCTTTGCAACTCGATCTGAAACGCGCGAACTTTCGTTCAATAAGGTGCCGTCCAAATCCACCACGAGAACTTTTTTGCTCGCCTCTGACGAAGAAGAAGAGGCGGAAGAAGAGGATGAAACTCGGTCGATTAAACCGCCATCTTTGATATAATCCCACCCTAAGGCCACCATGATTTCTCGTTCGAGCTCTTGCATGTCCTTCTCTTCTTCCTCCCCTAGCTCGTGATCAAACCCGAGCAAATGCGCGAACCCGTGCGCAAGCAAAACTCTCAACTCGTCCTCCAAGGAATGTCCAACCTCTTCGGCTTGCGCTCGCGCAGTTTCCACGGAAATAATGATATCCCCGAGTACACAAATTGGACCGAACGCGGCAATTCCTTCCTCTTCTCCACCACTCGGGAAGCTCAAAACATCTGTAGGCGCATCTTTTGATCTCCACTCTTTATTCAGCGCTTGAATGTATGCGTCGTCGCACAACGCAACCGAGAGTTCCGCGTGTGAAAGTTGTTCGGGAAAATCGTCCCCTAAATTTTCTCTCAATCGGTCGTACACGTTAAAGTTACCACTACTATCACTTTCACCACCGCTCGCATCGACAAAGAGTTTCAAAATAGCCCTCGCATCTTTCTCGAATCTCTCCCTCATCTTTTCCAACTTCCCCTCGTCCATTCGCGCCTTCTCCGCCATCAATTTTACGTCGCCCGGGTTACCGTCCGCATCCGACACGAACGACACGTCCGCGATGCACTCGACGTCCCCAACGTAAAAGCTTTCGTCGTCCTCCTCCTCCTCCTCGTACGCTTCCTCTTCGTCATCTCTTGTCAACGCGCGCGGCGGCGCGACATTTTTCGTTTCGCTTTGGTAATGGCGGTTCTTCGCGCCGATAAAAAAATGCCGAAACCTCCCCTTGATGGGGTGTTTCGAAGCCACCGACGAGGACGCGAATTTAGTTCTCATCGTACCATCAGAGCGGCGACGAAACGAACAGCCACACAGAGAGTTCTCCCCCAGAGACGACGACGATGACGATGATAATAATGACGATGATGCGATGGTAAAAGCATTCCTCTTCTTCTTAAACCCGAAAGTTTGCGTCGTTGAACGACAAAGACGACGACGGGGAAAGAGCGCCGCATGAATGCCGTTAAAAGGATTCACAACCCGCGCGCGAAGATTGCCGACGACGGGAGGAGGAGGAGGAGAAGAGAGGAGCATTTTACTGCTACTGCTCAAAGTGTTAGTATTAGTAGTGTGTGTTATCGATCGATGATGATGAAGATGATGATGACGAAGACGACGTAAGAAATGCATCAATACAGTGAGGATTTTAACAACACAAAGCAGTGCTTTGATACGAGTTTAGTTTAGTATTCGATGATATATTATTATTATTGAAACAAAATCGGCGGCGTATCGCTGGGTATGATCCCCCCACCTGGAACGAAAATCCCTTCCATCCCTAATCTGATTTGAATGCCTAAGAATAAACAAAACGCGGCGACCGCGACGAACGGCAAGACGTCGTCGGCTTCGTACGTGAACTCCCTCGTCGGTATGCGCAGGTCTAAGTTGTCGTAGACGGATAAAAGCTCTTCGACGGAGCTTTTAGAGGGAACGATCTCGGAATCGTCCAAGTTTTTTACGTAGTTCGTATTCGTGGTGGTTGTGATGTTACTAAGCGCCGCGGCTGTGCTGGCTGGTAAAGCTTCTACGACGGCGTTGGCCAAATCGTCGATGAATACCTCGTCACAATCGAGCGCCGGAACGCGACCCCAGTATTCAATACCGCTCTCTTCCGCTAATTCTCTGTATTCCTGGTCGATTTCTTCTAGCGTTTCGATGTGTTCGGAAACAAACGATACCGGGACCGCGCACAACGCTTTGGTGCCTTTATTCCCCAACGCTCTGATCGTGTCGTCCGTGTACGGTTTCAACCACTCCACCGGGCCGACCCTCGATTGGTACGCCAAAACGTGCTTGTACCCTTCGCAGCCTATTTTTTTCAACTCGTTCGTGATAAGTTTCACGCACTCTTCCATTTCATCTTTGTACGGATCGCCGCCTTCGGAAACGTAGGAGGTTGGCACACCGTGCGCGGAGAAGAAAACGACCGGTTTGTCCGGCGCGTCTTTAAACGCCTCAGATTCCAACGTGTTTTTTATCAACTTTGCCATGCTCGAAACGTATCCCGGGCGACTGTACCACGACGGAATGACCGTGTGTTGTAAAACCCCGGTGCTTAAAATTGGATCTTCCCTGAAGATTTCCTCCAACAGCCTCAACGAACTCCCACTGGTACTAATAGAAAACTGCGGATACAACGGCAAAACCACCAAACGCGTGATGCGGTCTCTCTTAATATTCTCAATCGCCTCCTCCGTAAACGGTTTCCAATATCGCATGCCGACGTACGTTTTCACGTTCGTCAAACCTTTCGATATCAACGATTTCTTTAACGCTTCTGACTGTTCGTCTGTAATTCGTCTTAACGGCGACCCACCTCCGATGGACTCGTACGCCTCTTTGCTCTTCGGCGCTCTCGATTTGCTCACCAGCGTCGCGACGAACGTTTGCAAGAATTGTAAACCATCTGTTTTTCGAGTTGTTGTAAGAGGAGAAAAACGCGTCGTTTGTCAGTTAAATAATCACGAGTCATCAAGTTCCGATGATTACGCGCGCACAAACACATACACACGCACAAATAATTCGCGCGTAAACGAAACGAGAGAAGTACGCAACAACGAAGATCAAATCAAAAGAACACATCATCTTCAACACGAAGAAGAAGAACAACAACAACAAAACCAAATTCTCTTTAACTTAAAAGACGTACTCGGCAAGCGAATGATATCCGGATCGGCGAAGAGGTTGAACAAGAACGGTTCGACGTCGTCGAGCGTTTCCGGTCCCCCTAAGTTTAATAACAAGACGCCGACTCGTTCGTCTTTCGCTTTTCGTATTTGCGAGTTCCAATCGATGGAGACTGAGGTGGTGGCGTTTTCAAACGCGGTCGCCGCGGAGACTACTTTTTTATTAGAGGAGGAAGAGGAGGAGGAGGAGAACGTTCGCACGTCGCGCGAATGTGAGCGCGTCTTTTTTCGTCGTCGTCCTCGTCGTCCATCACCGTCGTCACCACTTTCGCATCGCGCGACGTTGTAAACGACGTCATTCGTGTCCAGAACCCCCGTCTTTTGTTGTCGCCTTTTCTGCTGCTTTTCCCGACGACGAAGCGAAAGAAGAAGACCTCGACGATGCGTCGTAGTATTTCTTCTTTGTCTTCTCTCAAAAGGAAACGATTGCGACGACGATGTCGAACAAGAGGTTGATGATGATGATGATGATGATGACGGCGTCGATGCCCTCATCGTCACTTTTTTGCGTGTTTTATCTCTCAATAAAATTTGACGAAAACAGGTGTAAAAAAATCACAGCCTTTTTTTTGCTTTTTTGCAATTTTTGCGATTAAAAATTCTTGTGAAAAAGCGTCAAAAAAGGGGCAGACGAGTGTATTATTAAAGAACCGCTCAAAAACAGCATCAGAAGAAAGACACAAAACACACAAAACACACGGTAAAAGTATAAAAGAACAACAAAAAACATCTGACGATGACGACGATTCAGACGACGACGACGAGACTTTTTGTCGGAAGCAGCAGCGGCAAAAGCAGCGGCCGAGTGCAGGGAAGAGAAACGGTGGCTTTGCGGAACAACAAGAGCGACGAGGGGAATACTGTTCGGGGGAATGCATTTTCATCATCGTCGCCGTGGTCGCTTTTTTTATGCTCCAAAGAAGACAAAGAAGAAGGACGAAGAAGAAGACGGAGAATGAATCCGAGGAGACCAACGGCGGCGTTTGGCAAAGACGACAACAGAGACGGTTTCAAAGACGTCTCGAACATCATGAAGAAATACTCCAAAGAAGTCCCGAAAGACGTGACAAAAGTCGTCGGCACTGCCGTCAACGTCCTGGGAAACAACAACCAAAATAACAAACAAAACGAATACAACGGCGTCTTCGCTTTACTCTTCTTCAACTTTTTATTCTTCGCGTTGGACCATTGGTTGCAACTTCCAATGATGAAAATGTTTTATTTGAACCACGTGGATCCGACGTGGTGGCAATTCGTCACGTGCACCTTCTGCCACGCCAGTTGGGATCATCTCTCGTCGAATATTTTCTTCTTGTACATATTCGGCAAGTTGATCGAAGAAGAGGAAGGCGCGTTTGGTGTGTGGTGTTCGTACGTAGCGACCGGAACGGGCGCGTCGTTGGCGTCGTGGTTGATGTTGCCAAAGTCAGTGGGTGGGGTATTAGGAATGGGCGCGGCGGCGACGGTCTCGTTGGGCGCCTCGGGAGCGGTGTTTGGTCTGTTCGCCGTGAGCGTTTTAGTCAAGCTTAAGTTTGAATGGAAAAGGATTTTGGAAGTCGTCGTGCTCGGTCAGTTTGTGATGGAACGATTTTTGAACGAAGCGGCAATGATAGGAAAAGTTGGAGGCGTAGGAGCGGGCGGAGTGAATCACGTCGCGCATTTAGCCGGGGCGTTAGCAGGGGTTGTCTTGATTGCGCTGTTGTCGAAGATTTTACCGGAATAATTATATACCTGGTACGGTGTGGTTAGTAGTAATCTTAAGAACAACAACCGAGATGATAATAAATAATAGAAAATGACTCTCACAGATTTATAATAATATATGAATTAAAAGACGCCGATAGCGGTGAACAAAGCGAAAAGCAGAAACAACCACCCGCCGCAAAACGCGACGAAGCGTTCGGAAATTTTCTTCGAAATCAAACTTCCGCCGATGACCGCAATGAACGTCGCAAATAAGTGTCCAGCCGTTGCCCCTACGGCCACGCCGACTGGATTTTGCGCCGCGCCTAAAGCAATCGTCGCCAACATGGATCTATCCCCCCACTCGGCGACAAAAATTAAGCAAAACGTTTCGATGATGTTTTGAATGTTCGTCGTCCCTTTCCCGTCCGACTCTTTGATCTTCGATTCTGCTTTGCACACGTCCTCGGCCGCTTCCGCCAACGCGCCTTCAATGATCACTCCATCTTTATCCACTTTAATATTTCCGTTGTTGTTATCTCCGCCCGCGTTCGTCTTCTTTGGCATGTCGCTCGCGTCCTTCAACGACTTCAACCCAAAGAACAACAAACTCGCCACCGCGATGTACTCGCCGATGGGAATTGTATTCGAAAAGCTCGCCGGTACCGCCGAAAACACTCTTCCAATGACCACTGAAATCACTGACATCAACCCTAACGCCGAAGTCGCTCCAATAACCACCGGCATTCGTCCCATTCTCATCGCCAGTAACGCGGCGATGAAAAACGTCTTATCTCCCAATTCCGATATAAAAATCAACGCAAACGCGGCGGTAAACCCAGTTTTCGCGACCGCTTGTACGACCAACTGAAGCGCGACTTGAATGTTATTCGTGGCGTTTAACGACCCTAACCCACTGGAGATGTATCCAACCACCGCTAACACGGTTAAAAAGACTAACGCCAAAGCAGTCGCGTTGGACTCGGCTAACGGGTCGTCCATTTTCTCTTTGATTTCTTGGATGAATTTCAAGGAACAACTACTACTTTTATCATTGTTCTCGTCATCATTTCCGCCCGCCGTCGCGCTACCACTGCTATTACTAATCACGAGTCTTTCATCCGTCATTCTTCGCCCTCCTCGTCCTCGTCGCCGCTTCTGGTTGTTCATAAAAAACGTAGACGAAGAATTGACCATCATCATCACGTGAGAGATGCGATTGCCTCCACCCCCCACAACTTTGCTCGATGATTTTAAAATCAATCTTTTTGTT
>JACLAB010004004.1_pt1 | contig 14692 bp, 7 predicted proteins | sample 8027921 | NCBI WGS metagenome assembly JACLAB01 (sample SAMN15725117, study PRJNA655200) | protist metagenome | isolation source: fluorescence activated cell sorting (FACS) single amplified genomes of... | place: USA: West Boothbay Harbor, Gulf of Maine | collected 2000-07-19 | reverse complement strand
CAAACGCTGGTGATTGAATACGTTCCGGCGCAAATGCCACCGGAGGAACAGACGTCGGATGCGAAAAGAGATTGGATTTCGAGCGTGTGTGGGAGCTGGAGTAAAGCGATGGTGGCGGGGTGTTACGACGGCGCGGTGTACGCGCACGACAGCAAAGGGGTGGAGATTGAACGGTTGATTGGGCACGAAGGGAGCGTCACGTGCGTGACTTTAGCGCCGCCGAGGGAAGGGAGTGGGTGTTTGGTCGTCGCAGGGGGGATGGATTGTACCGCGAGAGTGTTTCGGCTGGACGAAAACGGGAGGAGGAGGAAAAGCGACGACGAGGACGGGAAGACGAAAAGCGGCGGCGGCGTGATAAGGCATAAGGTATTTCGAGGACACGAGATGCAAGTGAATTGCGTGGCAACAACGACAACGAGGCTGGACGATGAGAATAGCGTGAGATTGTTCTGTACCGGGAGCGACGACTCGACCGTGAAATTGTGGAATTTAGACGGCGGGATGGACTCAACCGCGGACGAAGAAGAAGGAAAAGAAGAGGAAGGAAACAACAACAACAAAAGAAAATTAGACGAGGACAAAACACGAAACGAGCAAAGCGGAAGCGCGATGTTGACATTAGAAGGGCACACTGAACGCGTGACGGGATGTGTGTTTGAGAATCCTCGATCGTTGTGGACGTGTTCGTGGGATCGATCCATCCGAAATTGGGACGTGGAGACGGGAGAAATGCGAGAGTCGTTCGTCGGTACGGATGTAAGCGCGAGAACGTGTTTAGCCGTGCGAAAACGAACGGACGATTTAGATATAACCGGGACAGAAACAATGTGCGTCATCGCGCACGGTGGGACCGACAACATAGTCAGAATTTGGGATCCGAGAGAAGGCAACGCCAGCGAAGGGACGACGCTGTTGCGAGGACACCAGGTGCGTATTCGTATTTGCTTTATGATTTCTTTTCTTTTGCTCTCTCCGCTATCTTTTATCCCTCTCTTCTTTCTTCGACACAACCTTTCGCGCGCCGGTGATGATCAAATGATTTACCTACATTCTCTGAGCTAACTCGTGAAGAATAAAATTACTACTCTAATTTTTTCCTGAGGCGTTGCGATTTGATTTTTGTGTCATTTAAAGAGAAGAAAAAAGAGAGTCGATCGATCAACAATCGAACGCACTCACGCAAAACTAACTTCACATACATTTCTCAATTACACTACAAACACAACAGATGTTCATAAGTTCGCTTTCCTGGAGTCCTTCGAACGAGCATCACTTGCTTTCTTGCGCGTTCGACGGCGAGGTAAAGTTATGGGATACCAGAGGGAACGTCCCGGTGCACTCGGTGAAGGCGCACGAGGACAAGTGCTTCGCGGTGGACTTTTTCGGTCCGGATACGTTTTGTACCGGCGGAAACGACGGGAAGTTGAAGTTTTATACTCTTCCCAAATATAAAATGGATGATGAGGAGGATTAGTAGTAGTAGTAGTAGTAGTAGTAGTGGTAATCAACATTGCGTGACTACGCTGTAAATTTAATTGAAAGTAACTGCGTTGTACCTAGGTACAACTTTATAACAACTTCTAGACAATTTGAAGCGCGTACAGTACCGTACATATATATATATTGTTACCAACCGTACCCGTCCTTATACTTTGGCGATCTCACGTCGCACGTCGCCTCCGCGTGGCCAATTTCAAACCCGACGTACGCTAAATTTCTCCATCTCGCAGGTGTCAGCACTTTACTCGTTGGGCAACACAAACCGTCATCGCGAACGTATTTCGTGACGACAACGCCTATGGAACCAGTAAAGAATGGGTTCCTGGCCCAATTTTTCAACGTCAACGATTTCACGAGCTCTGGATGTCGCGCCGATACGAACGAAGCGTACGATTCGTATTCGCTAAAGCCAATGTGCGCGTTTTCCGGTTCTCTGTACGCCTCGCGGATGATAGCTTCGCCCCAAGGAGGCAGTCGTCTCGCGTGGTCATCTTCTCTTTCAAAATCCTCCGGCACATCTTCAACTTCGCTGCTGCTGCTGCTACTACTACTACTACTAGTAGTAGTAGTATTGCTACCGCTACTTCTTCTCCTACTACTACTCTTCGCGAACGCGCTCAACATTTCCTCCGCGACATCCGCATCGAAGAGCATCTGGTGCGCGACAAAACTCGTCCCATCGTCCGCGTAATGCACCGCGTTATCTACTTCTCCATCATCATTCTTCCTCCCAGTCGTGCTTCCGGACATCAACCGTTCGTACGTTCTCTTGTAACTCGGGACCACGTTCCCGCCAATCGCTCTCACCGCGCGTCCCGCGGAATCGAACAGTTTCATCGGTCTCAGCAGAATCATATCCGAATCCCACACTAAATAGTGTTTCGAGAGCGGCGGGTTCAGTTTCTTCGTCTTATGTGCGCTCAATTTGATAAACTGTTGCAAATACCACCCGCTCAAAGATCGACCCATAAAATTTTTATCATCGTTCTTCGATTCTTTCGTCTTTGTGCGAAACTTTTCAATCGCGTCCGCCGTTCTCTCTTTCGTCACTCCGTCCACGAATTCGTCCTCGTGAAAACACTCGATCCCATCCGCCGCCGTTTTAAACTTTTCGCAAAACCTTCTCTCCGTCGTGACGACGATAATCCGTCTCGGATTCATGTATTGCCGTAAACTCATCAACGCGAGCTTATTCGCGCACGTCGGTTTCGCCGCGACGACCAACGCGTCCAACTCTCGCATCATCGCAACCTCCGGCGGGCACGGTTTCGCGTTTGGTTCGATCGACGGCAAGCACGATTTTGACGACGAAGACATTACCACCTCGTTGTTCGTCCTCTCGAACGGTAACTCCCGTCGACTTCTTCTACTCCCGCTCGTCCTCTCTCTGCTTGAAAAGAACACGAAGAACATCATCTCAAACACGACCACGCAAAATATCCCGAACAGTAACGTCGCGAATACGTTCCGGTCGCGATATTTCACCGGTCTGTGTCCGTTTAGGATCGCCCCGACCGACGCCGTTCGTTTCATTCTTATTCTTTTTATAGTATCGTTACTCTCTTTTCACTCGAGACTTTCGGGACGTTTCGTACCAACGACTCTTCAATCGAGAAACGTGTTTTTAGTGGTAGACTGAAACGAAGTACTGTGCCATACTTTTAGTATTCTCCACGCACTCAAAACTCTCCGCAATCATCAAAACGCAACAATTACTCGAACTGATCGTTAGAAACGGATTTTATATATCGGAACGTTACTCTAAAAGTGCGTGCACATATCTTACTCTCAGGCAAAATCGGCACACTTTGAGTGAGGGGTTGTTTTCATCGCGTCTGACTTTTCTAACCAGAAAATCTTAGTTTTAGGGTTTCAATTCTGTACAGTCTGTACTTTAGGGTTTATACCAGGGTGTTCTTCTTTTAGGTTTTTTGTGTGTGTGACGGCTCTCTTCTTTCCCGTACAAAAAATATTTGTGTCACCCTCTTCTCATCGGAGCACAGAAAAGCAGAGCGAGAGAGCCAGTCGTCTCACCTCCGACGAGTTGTGCTTTTCTTCGATCAGAAAAAGACACCGCGAGATATACTCCACACGCTGCGAAGAGAAAGAGCGAGTTCTTTTTGTTTTTGCAGAGTAAGAGCGAGAGAGAAAAAAAGAGAGACCCAAAATTCATTCACTCATTCGTTGTGAGATAAATTGGAGTTTTTTAGTACAGATATAAAACACACGTCACGCGAGAGATACTATAACAATGCCAGCGGTCGCGGTGAAGAGGAAATCCGCCGTGTTCGGTGGGAACAACAACAACAACAACAACAACGAAAAGGAAAAGGAAAACGAGGATGAAAAAGTTTTCCTGGAACGCTCGTTGGAGTTTCAACAAGAGGGCGACCAATTCATGCAAAAGAAGGAATTTAAGAACGCGTTGCAGTTTTACGAGCAAGCGAAACAATTGATGCCGAAAGGGCACGAGTTATCGTCTGGTTTGGACGCGAGCAGAGCGGAGTGTTATTTGGTGATGGATAGACTCGCGGATGCGGTGAGCGCGGCGTCGGATGCGTTGAAGATGAACGGGGAGAACGCGCGAGCGTTGGTGACGAGAGCGAAGGCGTACGCGAGCACGGAAAACGAGACGAGGGCGAAGAAGGATATCGCGCGAGCGCACGAGTTGTTGCCGGAGGATTCGCACATTAAGCACATGCACGATCTCATTCTCGGGGTTGGGAACGGGAAGACGCCCGCTGGGTTAGGGGGGATGAACCTAGCCCCGAGCTCGAAGAAGAAAGGCGGGAAGATGTCCGCGGCGGAGCAGCAGTTGGAGCTTCAGAGAAAGCAACGATTGGAGATGGAGCAAAGGCAAAAGATGCAAGAGCACTTGAGACAAAACCCGAGCCAAGCGCCGATGATTCACTTGAAGGCAAAATTAGGGGACGATACGAGAGTGTGCGTCTTATCGAGCGCGATCGCGTATAGAGATTTGGTGACGACGTTGACGAACAAGTTTCCAGACGCCGGGCAATTTACGATCAAGTACACGGACGAAAAAGGTGATTTGAGACCGTTACAAACCAGAGAGGATTTCCAAATCGCCATTCACTGGACGTCTGTTCGTTTGAGCAAAGCGGAGACGCCATCTTTGGCGCCGCCGTGCGTGAAACTTACCTTGGTCGAGTTGGCGAAGATTGAAGATATGGCCATCTTAGGCGAAGACGGAAAACCCGTCGGGTTACCGCCAAACGAAGTCGTCGAAATCGACGAGTGGATTTTGGACTTTGCCGCGTTGTTTCGCGAACACTTGGGCATCGATGCCGAAGCGCATTTGGACTTTCACTCGGACGGTTTGGATAAATGTTCCGAGGCGTTGGAGCCGACGAAGAGTTTGGAAGAGAGCAACGGGCCGGATGGGATTTTATCCGAAGCCTCGAAGAAGTTCCAAGAAGCCGCGGCTATGGCCACTTTTAACTGGGGTAACGTGCACATGTGCTCGGCGAGAAAGAAAATGGACGGTGGGAGAGAACCACCAGCTGAGGAAGGCGGGAACCCGGGCGCGGCTATCGCCACCGCCGCCAACTTTGACGAGGTTGAAAAAGAATTAGCGATTGCCGCTTCGCGCTTTGAAGCGGCTTTGGAAATCAAACCGGACTTTGTGGACGCCGCCACGGCCTTAGCTCAAAGACGATACGAACGCGCGAGATTATTGTGCGCTGCGGCTGGCTTATCCGGTCCGGATAGTACCAGAAAACCAGAAAAAGGCCACGACGCGAAGAAGCGTACGGCGGAAGCCGAGCAAGAGTTTTCGCAAGCCGTGGACGAATACAGAGCGGCGTTGAAGCAGTTACCGGACGAACCCCCGAAAACGCCGAAAACAGCCGAAGAGTTGGAAGCGCACGAACAAGCGGTAAAAGAAGCGCAAGAAAAGGGCGAAGACCCTCCGGTTTTGGACGAACCCACCATGAGAGCGCAAGTTTTAGTCATGCTCGGGAACACGTTGTTCGAACAAAGTCAAATGAGAGCGAGAGTCGGCAAAGAGTGGAAATCGGTCTTGGAAGAAGCCGTGGGGCACTTCAAATACGCAGGATGCAATCAAACCGACATAGACGCGGCGTTGAAGGTGCACAAAGGCAATTTAATGGAAGCGGCCGCCGCCAAGTAATAATAAAAAGATAATTACGTAAAAAGAAAGAGAGAGGTGGAGAGAGAGGTGCTGCCGGCAAACAGCGCTCTCTTCTTCTCTGTGAACAACAAAAACTTGTAGTAGCGTTAGCGTTTTAAGGAAATATAACAACAACTACGAGAATAAAGATCATCAGATTTGAATATATATGTGTGTTGTGTTATTAAAATTACAGTGAGAACAACTTTATGGTGTTGCTTGTTGTTTAAAACGGCACCTCGTCGTCTGGCCACTCTTGCGCGGGTTCGTACCCGCCGTTGTTCGGATCGTACGCCTGAGAGTAATCGTTCGCGTTCACCGCAGGCTCTTGGTTTCCGTACGGATTGTTGTACGCGGTGCCTTTGCTCGCGCCGTAATAGCCATCAGAATCGTCTTGACCCGTCGCCATTGCACCAGCAGCTGCGCCAGCCGCACCGCCCATCATGCGCTCCATGACCCACGGCGGCGTATCTCTCCCGGTGAGCCACAAGCCTTCGCCGGTATCTTTGTGCTTGAAATCCGGCGCGCGCGGGTTTCTTTTGTTTTCGCGGTTATCCCACCATCTGTCCGGAGCATCAAAAACTGAACGCCACAACGCGTCTTTTGGCGATTGGAAACCATCTCCGCTCGGTGGCGGTGGTGGCGATCTTTGTTGCTGTTGTTGTTGTTGCATCGGTTCGTATCCTCCTTGCGAAAATTGTTGTTGTTGTTGTTGTTGTCTCATCGGCTCGTATCCGACGCCGTTGGTATTGTTGCTCACCATGCTCTCGCCTCTCGCCACGAACGAAAACTGATTCAACACTACCTTCGCTTTACTCCTATTCTGCCCGGTTTGCTTGCACACCCACGTGTCCGTGGTCAACCTTCCCTGCACGCACACCGAATTCCCTTTACGCACGTGTTCGTTCAAGCGCACCGCTTCCTCGTCCCATGCGACGACGGTATACCACGCCGTCTTGCCGTCATTTTCTTCATCATTTTGCTGCTGCTGCTGTTGCGCTTTCCTTCCTTGACTCACCGCGATGGACACCTCGCACACCATCTTCCCGCTCGGCAAAACTCTCAGCTCTGGATCGCCTCCACAGTTCCCAATCAAAGTGACGGAATTTGCCAACGTCGAGTCCCATTCCACGGTCGCCGGCGGTGCCGTTCTTTGTTGTTGTTGCATATCCGACGACATGTTTGGTTGCGCGTACGACGCGAAGGTTCTCATCATCGTTCCTCTTCTCGTCGTCGCATGTTTGTTGTTGTTGTTGTTGTTGTTGTTGTTGTTCTTAAACACAATCGCTGGAGTTTTAGGCGCAAATGTAAGAGGTGACATCATCGTCGTCGTCGTAATCATCGCTTTTCGATGGTCGTAGTAGTAAAAGCAGGAAGTTTTGTTGTTGTTGTTGTTCTTTGGCAGCGCTGATGATGATCGAGAGAGAAGTAGTCTTTTTAGTGTGCGCATATATATATATATACGTGCGAGAGTACTTTAATGCAAACGCGCGTAGAATCACAGGGAGAAGTTAAGTCACGACGCGATCGTTCGAACGAATACCAAAAAGGCGGGAAACGACGACGCGTCACAGGAGGAGTACGAACTATATACTAAGCACTGAAGAGTACGACGTAAAGGGCACGCAGAGCGTCAAAAATTTGAGTAAAGGCTCTAGACTTACACCCTAAACGCTTAGTACGATGCCCTTACTCAAATTTTTGTGTCTTCCTTCCTTTCTGTCGTCAGTTTTTCTTCGCCGTTTTTTTTCCTTCAGAATTGAAATGGAAGCTTTACGAGCGGAAGTCGAGCGACAAAAGCGAGAGAAAACGCTGAAAAGAGAAAAGGAGGAGGCTTTGTTTAAATCGAACGACGCTAAGAATAACAAGTTCTCGGCGTACGCGTCGAAAAAAGAGCTTCGAAGACGCGAGTTTGGAGAAAAAGAAGACGAAGATGATGCAACTGAGGAAGAACACGAGGAAAGAAAGAGATCGAACGAACAGGCGACGAATACTACTAAGAATGTCGATAGCATCAAAAGTAACGCCAGCAATAGTAAAAGCAAGTTTCGCTCGGAAGCTGCCCGAAGAGCGTTCGAGAACGACAACAACAAAAAGAACGACGATGACAACGAGAAGAAATCATCAGACGAAAACAACGAAAGGAACAGAACAGAAGAATTCAACAAACGGATCGAACGCGAGGTGAAAAGTTTAACCAACCAAGAAGTCATCGCTCGATTGAGGAAGCTGAATCAACCGGCGAAGTTGTTCGCGGAGAACGAACAGGACCGACGGTTGCGATTGGAAGTCGCGGCGAAGAATATCAAGGTGAAAGAATCGGACGAACACGTCGGCGGGCAACAGGCGAACGAGATGTTGAGGTATAACAGGGAGAATACTAACGAAGCAAAAGGCAACAGCGGCTCGATGATGAAAAGAAAACTCACGACGAAAGAGCAAGAGCAAGAGAATAAGAAGCGAGAGGCGGAGATGGCGCTAATGGAATTCGAGCGCGCGGCGAAGCGACTGAAGAAACAAATGGACGCCGAGACGGATCCAAACGCGCATCCGATCGATCGAGTCGCGGAACATTTCAAAAGGTTACTCAAAGAGTGGGCGATGGAAATCGAAGGCACGAAGTTTGATTCCAACGCGCAAAAGAGGCAACAAGTCGCCAACTGCGAGTTGACGAAAACGCACATGAAACCTTTGTTCAAAAAGATGAAAAAACGGGACTTGCCGAACGACATTGAGCGCGCATTATTTCTCATGTTTGAAGCCATCAAAGCGAGAGATTATAAAAGAGCCACGGACGCGTACGTTGGCGTCGCCATTGGAAACGCCGCGTGGCCCATCGGCGTCACCTCGGTAGGCATCCACGACCGTTCCGCGAGAGAAAAAATCTCCGCCACCACCCAAGCGCACGCCATGCACGACGAAGAAACCAGAAAGTATTTACAATCCGTCAAACGCTTAATCACGTTCAGCCAACGCGCGTACCCGACCAACCCGTCCTTGGCGTTCGATTGGAACGGTCGCGATAAAACAGCGTTAGAAAACGCGGAAAAAGCCACGCCCGGGTTTTTGCAAAGTTCCTCGTTGTTGGCGTTGCCCGAATCCTCCTCCGCGGAAGGAAAAGGAAAGCACAACACGAACACCTCCGGCGACGGAGGACGCAAGTGGGAATCGATTATGCGACACGCGTACGATAACGTCAAATTTGGTGTCGGTGGTGATGGTATTCGCGGTAATACTAATACTAAGTAGAGTGAGAGGAGTCGCCGCGTTAGGAAAGAAGAACAACTAGTAGCGAAGAATATAGTTTATTAGAGAGAACATTTTTTAACCATCTCCATTAAGTGCGATGCAAGAGAGATCAACAAAGAGTATCAATCGATCGTAGGACGAATACCACGGCTCTCGAGCATCACTCAGTGGCGTATCGGAAGTGTATGTTTTGAGCGCGGATATCTGTCGCTTTTTTACACATTTTTCTGCTTTTGATTTTCCTTCAGAAATTACACCACAATTCACAAAACACTTAAACTACTGAGACACGACACAACACACGCGCACACAAAAGCCGACAACTTTACACGCGCACACAAACAAACGGAGAAGAGAGAACAGTAAAACTACGAGTAAAGCACCATAAAATGCGCGCCTCCTCCTCTTTATCCGCCTCGTGTTCTTCTTCCTCTTCCTCCTTTCACGCATCGTGTCAAAAGCGGATAATACGACGGGGAACGAAGACGTCGCGGTTGGTACAAAGAACGACGATGAGTGTACCACTCGGCAACGGAAGAAGAAGATTTGGAGAGAAAAAGAAAAAGATTCCGCGATGTGCTTCTCGAAACTCTTCCTCCGGTGGGTCGTCGAGGTCTCCTTTTTTCGGGAACGTCTTCGCCTCGTCCTCGTTCGATGACGACGACGATTCCGAGGACGAGGAGGTCCTCAAGAGGGAAAGGTTGGAAGCGGTGCAGTTCGCGATGCAAAGTTTCGACGTTTCGGACGAAACTTTTGGTGCAGGAGGAAAAGTCGCGGAGGAGGAGGATGGAGAAGATGCGCTGAAGACGAACGTGGCGGAGTTTGTCGGGGCGGTGAGAGGAGGGTCGAGTAGTTCGAGCGGACGAGGCGGCGGCGGCGGGAGGAGGAAGAGTAAGGATGAAAGAGGAAGTGGTGCCGGGAATAATAACAAAAACGCTGCTCGGGAGGAGCGGCAGAAAAGGCAGAGGCGACCAAAATCGTCGAATATCGCGAATGTGGCGCGAGAGAAGAAGATGAGCAACAGAGAGGTGAAGAAATCGAGGAAAGTGAGGGCGGTGTTTATGGGGAGCATGGACGATGACGACGACAACAACAAACGGGAGGAAGAAAATGAAGACGGGGGGAGTTTTGGTGGAACTCGATTTGAGCTGAAGGAAGGCACGAGCGAGGTGTTGAAGACGTCTTCCGTGAGTGATGATAAGACGACGAACGGAGAGAAAATCGACGTGCCGCGGATTGAACAGCGAGATAACAATAACGATAAAGAAGCCGTGTTGCTAACATTTTTGAACGAAAATCGAATGCTTTCGGAAGACGACGACGAGTCCTCGCGCATAACCGCGTCTAATTTGACCAAATGTAACGACGCCATTCGACGGTGTACTTCGTTCGAGGAAGTGTTACCGCTCGTGAAAGAAATGCGGCAGTTTGGCATCACTCCGGTGGAGTCAACGTACGTGGCCGTCATGATTGCCTGTAGAAACGCGGGGACGCCCGAACGCGCAATTGAGGTCTACGACGCCTGTCGAACGTCTGGGATTGAAGTCTCGAAACGAACGATGTTGCTGACCATGGAGTGCGCGGTCAAAGCGAAAAAGTTGCAGCCGGCAATGCGCGTGAAGGAAGACATCGAAGAGCAAGGATGGACGTTAAGTCCGAAAGTTTTCGACCAGTTGTTGAAGTTAACCATCGACGTAGACATGCCCGGAGAGGATCGTAAAGGTCGCTCTCCAAAAGCTCGATTGGTTCGAGCGTGCGTGTTGTTTGAGGAAATGACGAGCAAATCGAACGTGGAGCCGTCGCCGGTGGCGTTCAACGCGTTGTTAGTTGGTGCCGCTCGAGCGAAAGAGCCGCAATTAGTCGCGCAAACGTTCGACGAAATGACCAGTCAAGGTGTTTCTCCGAGTCGAGAGACGTGCGAGATTGCCTTGAAAGCTTTAGCCGAAGGCGGCGAATTGGCGAAATCGTTGAATGTATTCGCAGTCATGCGACAAAGAGGTCTCGCGCCGAGAAAGTCGACGTATACCGCTTTAATCTTATCATGCGCGAGAGCGAAAGAACCGAAGTGCGACGAAGCGTTTGAAATATTTTACCGGTTGCGCGAAGAAGGTTCGGTCGAACCAAACAGAGCTATGTTTGCCGCATTAATCGATTGCGCCATTCGCGCGGGCAAGGAATCCTACGCTTTTGACGCCTTTGACGCGATGAAAGAAGCAAATATTCCACCAACGATGGCCACTTATAACCGCTTAATCCACGCGTGCGGACAGAAAGGTACCGCCAACGGTTTGCGTGACGCGGTTCGTTTGTACGAATATGTCTTGGCGCAAAACGCCGCTGATTTACGACCAGACGCGTATACCTACGGTTCTTTAATCGCCGCGTGCGCGAAAGTTCGCGACGCGACGAAAGCGTTGAGTTTACTCGACGAAATGCTCGAGAAAAGCGACGAGGTGTATCCAACGACTGTAGTTTTCAACAGTTGCATCACCGCCTGCGGCCAAGCTGGCAGGTGGGAAGATGCCAGGAAAGTTTTTGAAAAGCTGAAGGTAGAAATTGAAAATCGAGGTGGGTTAGGGTCCTCTGATTTGTACATCGGCCGCGAAACGTACGGCGCAATGTTAGACGCGGCGTTAGGCCCCGGCGGTGCAGAAGCCGTCGTCTCAGCCGTCGCTTTAGAGCTCGGTAAAGATAAAAAAGGCGGCTCTTTATCTGGAATGAAAACGTCTTTTATCGATTCTGATCGCGTCGAGTTGGCGATTGAGTTGTTCCAGAGCGAAGAGGCGAGGCGGGTGTGTCAGTACGATGACATCGACGAAGCTTTGTGGAAAAACGACGGTGATTACGACGCCTCAAAATACACGCGAACGGAAACGATCGTGGCTACGCTTGCCATGTTAAAAGCGGTTCGATACTGCGAAAGCTCATCCTCGAAAGGCAACAGAACGTTTGCGGATTTGCCGAATGAAATCTTCATCAATTGCGGCAACGCGGCGCGAAGAAGTTTAGCGGTGGAATCGGTTGCGAGAGCGGCGGGCGTGAAGTGCGACACGGAAGAGCAAGGAAGCGCGTTATACGTGACGTTACCGAAGTCGTCGTTGAAATCGTTTATGAAAGTTAGAAACTAAAGAAGCATTCAATGTTGCTGTTTAAGAAAAATTGCATATATACTAGTAGTGAATACCAAGTAGTAGTATGTTACGAGTAATAACTCGCTATGAACGCGTCCAATGCTTCCAAAAGTTCTCTTCTACCTTTCGGCCTTTCGTTGGCGCCGTTGAAGAGTTTCGTCGTTTTAACTTTCTCCAGTAAAGGTTGCATCAATTCTTCTAAGATGAACTTTGTGTTCATCGCGCTCCCGGGAGACAACTCCGACGCAAACATCGCACTATTTTCGTCTAATCGTTCTTTCAATTCCGCTATCAATTTTTGCGCTCCAACTTTCAACACGGACGGTTTGCAATTCGTAAATATCCGTCGAAATTCTAACATAGATTCACCGATGTCGGCGGCGGGGCTATTTTTACCACCACCGTTGCTTTGGTGATTCAACGCGGCGGCTTTCGCCAACGCGGCGTTCTTCTCTTTCCCTTCCAATAACGCTGCTTTCTCTTTTTTCGTCGAGGCTGATACTTTCATGGGTAACGCGGTTTTGCAGTGTGGACAAACGCGCGTGGGAGAACCGACGACTGTCGAACAAACGTGACACCGTTTGCGCCCTTTGCCTAATAACGATTTCGCCGCCGCCGCCGATTTAGCCGTCGTCCCCGTGTTGTTTGCCGCGTCGTCGTCGGTGGCCGTGTCGCAATTCATTTCCGTGGTACCTGTGCCTCCTTGTTGCTCGAAGCTGTTGTTACGACTAAATATTTGTCGTTGCTTCTTTTTCTTGCTCGATTGAGAAGTGTTTGTGTCGTAACTCGAAGGCGAACTCGCGAGAATGTCTTTCAATTTGCGTTTACCGCCCGGCCCCACGGTTCCTTTATTGTGCTTACTCGAAGCAGCAACAGCAGCAGCAGTGGTCTTCTTCTTGGTCGCGGTAGATGTAGGTGGAAGCTGAACGTGCGGTTCTTCTTTGATTTGCACGCTACCGGCTCCTCGGTTTCGCAAACTCGGTGGACTGATTGGCGGGAGAGTGGGGGTAGCCGCGGCTGTTCCCGCCGTCGCGCCCGTCGCCGTTCTGTGTTGGTGTTGCGCTAAAGCAGTCGCATTGGTTACATTCGTCGTGGCAGCGTTTGCTGCGAATGCTCTCGTTGTCGTCGGTGCATTAACATCGGTTTGACTAATAACGTTTCCAGCCGCGTCGACGAGTTGCACTAAATACCCGGGCTTGACTCTCGGCGGCGCCGGCGGTGGCGCGCGGTCGTAACTCGAAATTAAAGCGCCGACAGATCCTACGATGGACCCTGCGATGTGTTTCAACAAATCGCTGGCAAGTTTTGAGGCCGTGGATATGTGCGACGATCTCTTCGCGTTTTTTCCATCTTCGCGTAAACGTTTCAGCGCGTCGACGAACGCGTACTCGTCCGAAGCGATGCGCTTCAAATGTAAACGAGAAGATTTGAGCGTGTTCAACGCCTCGATAACCTCCGCGACGACGCTCAATTTTGACGAAGACGCGTGCTTTATAATCTTCGCTATGGAATCTTCAACTAACGCTCGCGCGTTCTTTCTCACCTGGTGGTTCGCCTGATTCTCGTACCCATCATCGTTTTCATCATCGAAATCTTCAACTTTTACCGTCCTCGTCTCCGCCTTCGAGTCTTCAAAAACCTCCGTCCCTCGAATAAACGCCAATGCATTTTCCTTCGTACTCGCCCACTTAAACTCCTTCTCCTCTAACTTTCTCGCCCGTAAACTCGCGTTCATAAACGCGTCGTGGTCGATCAAACTCGCGCCATCCGGAATGTCTTGCTTCTTCTTCCTCGTCAACTGCGCGGCGCTCAACGCGACAATCTTCGTCTCTTTCGTCGGTTTCCCAGAAAAGTTCTCACCATTCATACCAACGCCGTTCCCGCCATTACTATTCATCAGCATCATCCTCTTCTTATGCTGTTGCGCGCTTTGCGTGATTCTATCTTTCAGCCATTTTCTCACGCCCACTAAATTCCCTTGTTTCAGCGGCGGTATCCCGAGCTCGGGATTCGCGAATTCTTCGCTCACTCTGTACGAGTAATGTCCGTCTCTCTGTTCGCGCTCGTCGCCGATTATCGCCAAGTGTGGGATAGAATCTTCGTCCACGAGGTAGAATTTCGTTCCTGTTGAGGTTACGTGAGTGTAAACATCTCCGATTTTATATATAATGTGCTTACCTTTTCTCGCTTTGTTCGCGCTGTAGTCGTCCCTTTCTTGCGTGAAGGAGACAAACTTGACGTTTTGGACTTGCTTGTTTAAAGGCACGATTTCGTCGACTGTGGACTTTGAACCCGGAGGAGGAATCAAAGAGGAGGTCATTTATACTAAATATCTCTTCTCCTCCTCGTCAAAAGAGTCGTCCTCTGCGTGTAAACTTCTTCAAAGCAAAGCGCAGATGAATTGCAAATTTCACCTAAACAGACTGATGCTTTTCCAATGAATTTGTGTCTTCGATGGTTTGCTCGTGTCTGATACTATAAAAAGAAAGAAAACAACAATATAACGTTTCGAAGGGAAGGTCCGTCCTCCCTTCTTTCTCTCTATCTCTCTCTGATACTATTTCTGCAATGAGAAAGAAGAGAAGGGTTGGTAGATAAATCAAATTTCCCCTTTAAACTTATAAGGAGGAGGAGTGCATTTGTGGTGTTTCAAAGTTTT
>JACLAB010015139.1_pt1 | contig 14698 bp, 11 predicted proteins | sample 8027921 | NCBI WGS metagenome assembly JACLAB01 (sample SAMN15725117, study PRJNA655200) | protist metagenome | isolation source: fluorescence activated cell sorting (FACS) single amplified genomes of... | place: USA: West Boothbay Harbor, Gulf of Maine | collected 2000-07-19 | reverse complement strand
GAATACAGAGACGAGAGATTTGATTAAGAGATCAACTCGCAAGGGGGAGTTGGAAAAGGGGTTTAAAGTGTACGAGATGTCGTCGATATCGACTTTGGAGTTTGCGTGGGAGCATTATCCGTGGGGCACGTATGACCACGAAGTGGAAGATGAGATGGACGAAACATATTTCTGCTTTCGAGTTGCTTGGACGAATAAACTCGAGTTGCTCAAGTGGATACGAGAGGAGAAAAAGTGTAAATGGGATGTAGGGACGATTTGTGCGGCCGCAAATCAAGGTAATTTGGAAATGCTAAAGTATTGTGTTGCAAATGAGTGTCCTATCGATGAGAGAGCGTGTGCATATGCTGCCGAAAACGGTCATCTCGAGTGCCTCAAATACTTACGCGAAGAAGTCAAAGCGCCTTGGGATTCGAGAACTGCCGCTTGGGCGGCTGAAAGTGGTCATCTCCACATACTCGAATATCTTGTTGAGCGTAAGTATGATCAATATAGCCGATGGACGTGTGCGTTGGCGGCCGAGAACGGCCACTTAGACTGTTTGGTGTACTTACACGAAACCGCCAAAGCGCCTTGGGACGAAGAAGCGGTACGAGAAGCGCACGAGAACAACCACCCCGACTGTGTACAATACCTCCTCGACACCAACTGTCCTCTCCCGCCCGGTTGGCGATACGAAGGCGGAACGTTATACGACGAGTTCTACGATTCGGAAGAAGAAGAAGAAGAATAGCTCCCCGGACGGCGCGTACGTGCGAGCGAGAAAAAAGAGAGCGTACTCCTCTTTTCGCGCTCGTTAGACAAAAGAGAGACACGTCAAATACAAGCACGCACACGTGTGCGACAAACATAATAAACGTGTACACATAAATTGTAACATGCACTCGTAACGAACCAATACGAAAGCAAAAAAGAGTAAAAGAAAACCTACTAGATAGAGCATTACCCCGCTGACTTCGTTCTCCGCTTTCCGTATTTTCTGCAGTAAAAAGAGCCTAAGAATCCGCCTTTTCGAGATCTTCACTCTTCACCGCTTTTCTCCGCTATAATTTAAAGAGAGAAAGAGAAGACTTTATTAAAGAAGCAACGAAAGAAGCGAAAGAATATGGTTCGATTAAAAAGGGCGTTATCGTCCACCGCGGGTATGATGAACTCCTGGCCGAGCACGAACGGCTTGAGCAACTTCCAAATCGATTCCGTTTCCAACACCGGCAACGACACGCACGCGAAAGTTCTTTCGATCGCGGAGAAGTGCTCCTCGATCGAAAAACCACCGGTGCCGCACCAAAAGTGCAAAGTGATCGCCACGATTGGTGGGGAGATGAGCAAAACGGTGGACGATTTGTGCATGTTTTTAGAAAGCGGCGTGACCGTGGCGAGGTACGACTTTAGTCACTCGACCAGTTCACACGAGGAGTTTCAGGAGGTGATGAAGAATCTGACGCGAGCGCAGAAAATAACGGTACGTTTTAGAGCATCATCATCGGTCGCGTCAATCGTGGTAAACGTTTCTTCTAATCGTCTTTAGTGTTATTATCATTGTTATTAGCGCGCTTGTTTTGTCGCCGCGTACGTACTGACGACGAAGAACATCTCTCGCATCATCTCACTCTTTAATAAATATCGACAAACGTAGAAACGATTGTGCGCGACGTACCTCGCGTTTGGCGGGGACACGTGCCGAGTCGAAGTCGCCGAGGAGTTGGAAGAAGACGAGGAGAAAGAAGACTCGGCGGCTTTGTCGTCGGGCGAAGAGGAGGAGGAGGAGTCTTCGTCTCGCGGAGACGATCGGTTGTCCTCGTCGGAGAGCGTGGCGGCGAAAAGGTTTACTCCGGCGAAGAAAGGCGAGAAGAAAAAGTCGTTGAAATTTTCAAGGGGCGGCGCGGTGAAGTTGACCAACACGAAAGAGGCGCAAAAGATTACCAGCGCGAGATCGATTCCGTTGGGAGATCACTTTGAGCATTTCGCGGCGCACTGCGATGTTGGGGATGAGATTTTTATCGCGCCGTTGATTGGGAATAACAACGATAAGAGCGCTAAGTTGATTGTGAGAAACGTAGAGAGAGAGACGGTGACGTGCGAGTGCGACGGAGATTTAGAGTTTGACGTGGGTTTTGCCGGGAATTCAATCGCGATTCGGTTCAGGCGCGAATCCGGGGCGCTCTCGCCCGGGGACGAACAGTTGCTCAAAAAAATTAGTCGATCGGTTCCGGTGGATTTCGTCTCTTTCGGAGGCGCCACGGGAAGCCATCAGTTGGCGGATTTGAAACGAGCGGCGCAAAAGTTTTATCCGAAAGTCGCGTTGATTGCACGAGTGGACACGTTGAAGGCGTTGCAGAGCGTCAAAGAAACGTGTAAAGTCGCGGATGCCATTTTATTAGCCAGAGGCGATTTGGGTGCCGTCATTGCCCCGGAGAAGATGTTTCGCGTGCAAAAGTTCGTCTTGCGCGTGTGCGAAGAACTGGGAACGGTCGCGGTTGTCACCAGACTCGTCGATTCGATGATTAAGGCGCCACGACCGACCCGAGCAGAAGCGACAGATATCGCAAACATCGTTTTAGACGGCGCGGACGCTTTAATGTTGGGTAAAGAAACCTACTCGGGGATGTTCCCGGTGGAATGCGTCAAGACTGTTTTAGCCATCGCGAACGCCGCGGATAGAGTGTACGATTACGAATCGCGATATGCGAGACAAAAAAAGTTCGTTTCCTCTCGAATTTCCGCGTTATCGGAAGGTAGAAGCGATAAGTTCCCTTCTGGTAAAGGTAACGCGCGCGAATCGAAGGAAGAGAGCGCGTGGATGAAGCACATAAGCAACGTCTCGCGTAAAGAGTTGCACAAGTGGTCTTTAGCCGACGCCGCGGTTTCGTGCGCGTACCAAACACGCGCGAGCTGTATCGTCGTATTTTCGCACACCGGGGAAACGACTCGAATGATTGCAAAATACAGACCGATTTGTCCGGTGATGAGTTTGACGATTCCGTCTATTCGAGGCGGCAGCTTGAGTTGGGTCATCGAAGGCGCCGAGGAGGCGAGGCAACAGTTGATCATTCGAGGCATCATTCCTGTTTTATCCGACGGGCGCGAGGCAGTGAGTAACATTATTAGCAACGATTCGGACGTATCGGACGTATTTTTAGACGCTCTGCGAAGGAATCCGTCCGGTGCGGCGGACGTCGAAGCCATGGCGCGGTTGCGACAACTCGGTTTAATTAAACCCGGAGGCGTTTGCGTGTTTTGCCAATTAATCGGCGGCGTCTCGACGGTTAAAATTCTTGAATACGGCGGAAGAGTCGTCGATAGCATTAACGTTGGGACGTCTTCTCCAGGTTCTCCCGAGAAAAGACGCGCCGCGGCGTTGCACGCGCAAACTTCCGCTTGGGCCGCCGGTCGAAGAGACAGTTTACACGACGACAATCCTCTCGGCGGCCAACCGCCTCAACTCATGGACGAACTCTTCGGTAACCGCGCCGCTTCGCCGTCGTTACAAGCGCAATCGTCCATTCGAATGGCGAACGTGGGCACGTTTTCCGGTGAAAACTTGAGCGACATGCAAACAAGCGCGAACAATCACGTCGCGTATCCGCCGCCGATGTACGACAAATCAAAGCTCGGCAACGCGAGTCAACAAAGTCTCACGTCGTCCATCGGCAACTTGACCATCTCGCATTCCAGCCGCGAAAGTTTAGGAGACATGAAAGAGGGTCCACCGAGACAAATGTCGCCGTTGGGCCGAATCTCAGGAGACGCGAAAAGGTCCTCGTTCGATCGCGAAAAGTTTGCGAGAAGACGCATAGAATTAGAGCGCGAGAAGGAAGAAATCGAGGGAGGAGAAGCGCCCGCCGCGGAAGCGGACGACGGCACGCCGTTCGGGAAAAATATTTCTTCTGGCATGCCGCCTTCGGCCAAGTACACGACGTCGCCGAGTTACACCGGACGCATGTAAGAAGAAGAAGAAGAAGAAGAAGAAGAAGTCATAGGAATATTTATACATAGAGAGAGAGAGAGAGAGAGAGAGAGAGAGAGAGAAATCGAAAGATTTTTGTAAATTAACTCTTAGTTAAATAGTATCATCTTCTTAAAACAATTTGAACGACACCGTGCGCTCTAAAATCGAATCTCTCCGACACGCGAAAAATCTACTTTAATAAACGCAATAATTAAAACGCGTTGTTCGAGAGGTCACACTTTTCATTTCGATTTTGTTCTTTTAATCGCGTTGAGTTTCCACGATTTGCTTTTTCTTTTTCCGTAAACGTCGCGCTCGCCTCGATTTCGTCGCCTCGCCTCCGGTCTCCATTATTGATAACAACCAATTTAATTAACTACTCGTTCAAAATAAGCAAAATTTGAATTTATTTCGCCAGCTGGCAGTAAAAAAAGTACGGAAAGTAGACGCCGGTCGACGAGAAATCGACCGATCAACGAAAAGATTTTGTCGTCACTTGGTTGACAGACACCGAGTAGTTCGAACACTTTTCGTATCTTTTGCAAAATCAAACAGAGAGGAAGGAAGGGCGCTCATAAATCATCCATACGCGCGATGGATGTCACTTTGGCCGCCGCTGATTTGAAAGAGAGGGAGAAGAAAATGCTCGGAGCGAAAGCTGGAGAGAACGTGTCGGAAATCAGGGATGCTCGAGAGGATGGGGTTCCTCCCGAGGCGGTGCTTTCGCTCTTTCTCTCGAGGTTCTTTTCGCGACGCGCGAAGACTGAGGACGGATCCTACGAGTGGAAAGGAGGGAAGAACCCAGATTGCGAAGATGAGGAAGATACGGTGTATTCAACGTGTAAAGCTGTGTATAAAGGAATAATTCTTTTGCGCAGATTGAAACCGTTTGCCCAGTTTTACTTGTTTTTTACGACGTGCGTTGTCGCGGCTGGGATAAGCATGATTCCAGTGTTTGCAAACTTGGCCCTCAAGATTGTTTACGTCGCACCTTCTGCAAAAGGTGTGAACTTGGAACAATATTCAATGTGGCTTTTAATGTATGGCGTTTGTCTCGTGGTTTTTAGTCTCGGGATGCAACGATGTTTCCTATCGTGCCGGGCGATACTTGAACGAGACGTATCGAGGCATGCGATTCGATATAAACTATTGCACCCAAGCGCACTATCAAAGGAACGTCTTGAAATGCTGCTATCGACTGATATGGTAGCTTTTAAGAAGTTTTTCGGATTTTCTCACACTCTCGGGAAAAATTGTATCGTCTTTCTTGCGGCGTCCCTGGCGGCTATCATCGAAGTTCCGGAGTTTGGTTTCATTCTTATCGCCTACGCGTCGCTGTATTTTCTTATCGGAATATTACAAGGTATGTTCGTGCACGTCATTGCAACGATCACAGGGAGTGTAAAAGTTGCATTCGGATCCTCTGATTTGTTTAAAAGCGCTGCGAGCGAGGATGAGTCCGATACTCTGACTGATTCCGACTCACTGAAAAATGACAACGTGCTCAAGATGAATCTTACCGACATTTTGAACGCGGATGTAGACGGTGATGGCGTGGCTGATTTCGAACAGGGTGGTAAAGAAGGCGTTGATGCCGCTGTCCTCGCGGTTAAATTTGTAGACGCAAAACTCATGGAAACGCTACGTGCGGAGCGAGTTCGATCGATTTCTGACGCTGTTCGCGGAGTTTTACAAACGGCGGCACCAGCGTTTATCACCTTTTGCGGAGCACATCTTTTGAAGGATTCAAACTCAAAATTGCAATCAGAAGACATTGGTTACGTCATGCTCTTTGGAGTTATTGCGTATCTTTCATTTATGAGCATCACCTCGGCACTCGTGGATATGATGATCTTTGCGGGGCCTGCTTCAAGATTCGTCAGAACAGGTCTCGAATTGCTCGACAATTTCGACGACGAAAATAAATCTGAAGTCCTCGCGAAGGAATCTACTCATCAGTCGAGAGATGGGACTGGAAAATCTACGGTTGAAATGGACGGCAAGCGTCAGTTCGTAGATCTACGTGCTATGTCCATGATCAACGCTAAGGGCAAAAAAGCAAAAACGTCCGGGAAAGATATCTACAGCTGGAAACTCTCTTCGATTTTGAGCTTCTTTATCTTGGGCATATTCAGTGTGGTTATTTACTCTGCGATCACGGTCGAGGAGTCCATGGTGTGTCGAAATGTTACGGCACAGTGTTCCGCGACGCTTACTTCCTCGAGCGGCGCTTTGAGCGATTCTGCACCCGATCCACTTTCAATGATATTAAAATCTACCTTCAACAGAAAGAACGGTTGCAATTTTGTGAAAAGTGAGACAGAAATTCTGACATCGTGCGCGCGAAGCGTTCACAATCGATTGCGAGGTATGGCTGCGTATACTGGGGGCGAGGCTGAAGTTAAGGTGACTTTTCAAAGTTGGCTCGGGCAGCAAAGATCTCTCGTCGCGGATTACTCTTTCGGAGTATCCGAAGCAAATGTTGTGAAGACGAGCCCGGTGGTTCGATCCGCGAACTTCACAGGTATGCAAGTATTCAAATCGACTGAAAGTCTCTCCGAGAGAGAGAAAAGAGAGAGAAAAGAGACAGAAAAGAGAGAGAGGAGTGCCTTCATACGACGCATCGGTCACACATCGTCACGGGAATCGCCACAAGCAAACGCTCCGCTGACACTCTCTCTCACTCTCTTTTTTTCTTCCCTTCTGCGCTCTCGAAGCAGCGCGCGCGCGCGCGCGCGCGCGAAAAACACGTCACCCCCAATAGGTTGTTTCCGATACAAAAGAGTAGACACGTACCTCGGCACAAATAGTGCACTCTAAATCGCTCGGAATCTCCTCCCCAAAACTGATCGATCGCGCGTGGTGCGCGTTCATCATCATTAGTGCTTTTGCTGACTGCTCTTCTTCTTCTCGTCGTTGGCGTTCTTCAAAGTGCGACGGCGCGATGCCCATGGTACAAAAGAGAGGTCGTATTTTTAAATTTTGCGTCTGTGTGTTGAAAATATTTTTGACGAACATTTTGCCCCCCTTTTTATCATGTGTTGCATGTGTCTTCAATTTTAAATATGCTTTGTACTAAAGCAGATGACGATGACGACGATTGTTTCTGAGATCATCTTTAATGAAAAGCAGAGAGGAAAATCTGCTTTCGTGAGCGCGAAAACCGTTCCAACGTGTATTATCCGTTTCAATCAGAGGTGGTTGAAGTGATGATGTTCTTGCATTATAAAAGATATTTAAGTACGTGTCACAAAGAGAGAAAAGTTTCACACAAAAAATGACCACCAATTAGGGAGAGCGATGGATTCACGAGAAGAAGAAGAAGAAGAAGAAGAAGAAGGGGAAAAGCATCCGGAGCGCGACGAGAATCCACCGTCGCGAGAAGAAGAAGAAGAAGACGGAGCGATGTCGATAACAAAGAAACCAATCGTACCTCCGTTACACGCAGCCGCGAGAGAAGGTGACCTCGAATCGCTCTCCAAACTGCTCGCATCACATTCTTCCCCGACCAACAACAACAACAACAACAACAACAACCACATCATCAACGAACGAGACATGCACGGACGAACGGCGATACACTTAGCGTCTTGGGCGAATGAAAAAGCAATCGTGGAAAGATTGCTCGATTTTGGAGCGGATGTGACTGTTGGTGCCGCGGATGGCGTGCAGGCGATACACTTTGCATGCATGAAAGGGCATTTAGGTATCGTCAAAACGCTCCTCTCGCGAGAGAGGACGAATCGCGCGAACGTTCGAGCGAAAACGAGCAAGAACGAAAACTGCATGCATTTTGCCGTCAAGAGTGGTAACAAGGAGTTGGTGGAGTACTTGGCGAAGAAGAATGTCTCGGTGCTTTTGAAGAGCGCGAAGCGTAAGTACGCGGCGGATATGACGAATAAGAGGGAGATTAAAGAGATCGTCGAACGATTGAAAGAGACGCAGGAGAAGGAGGAAGAGGAAAAGAAGAAACGGAAGAAGAAACGGGAGGAGGGTGATAATAATAATAATAATAATGAAGATGAAGATGATGTAGTTGTAGCGGAAGACGACGCGGTCGTTTTAGAGGCGGCGGCGGGGCCGATGCTGCCGCCGCATTTGATGACGCGGGAGTGCCCGGGTACGAGCGACGATGAAAACGAGAAAGAAGACGAAGAAAAAATGGCCGCGAGTAAAAAGAAACGAAAGAAGGAGACGAAACCGCCGATAATGGGTTTGAGCTTTGGCGAGGAAGATGAATAGCGTCATGATATGGTACAAAAATCGTCGATCGATTTTTCCTTGTCGTCAAGTGTTGTTTTTTATCGCCCGCGACCTTTATATCCTTTCGCGCCTCCGCCGCTCTGTTTCGTCTTCTTCATGCCTTTCTTTTCGTCGCCAAACGCGTACTTCTTCCTCCCGATAATCGCGCTCAAATCGTCCTCGCCGACGTCATCATTTCGAATCCTTTTAAATCCACCACCTTTCTTCGCGTCCGCGTCTCGCATTTGACTCGCCGCGATCCTTTGAGCCTCGTTCACGCGTTCCAACATCACCAGGCACTGCTCTTCTTCCACCGGGTACTTCTCCAATCTCTTCTCGATGAGCCGTTCGATTTTTTGATACAATTCCACGTCGTATTGCGTGACTAACGTGATAGCTAACCCGCTTCTACCGGCTCGCGCGGTTCTTCCAACTCTGTGCACATAATCCTTACTATTCATCGGGACGTCGAAATTGATAACCACGTCGACGCTGGGAATATCTAAACCTCTCGACGCCACATCCGTGGCGACTAAAATGTTTCTCTCGCCGCCTTTAAACTTATTCAACGCGCCTTGCCTTTTCGGCTGCGACATTTGCCCATGAATCGGAATCGCGCTGAATCCAAGATTTCTCGCCACCAGCGCTAACTTTCTCGTCTGTTCGCACGTCCTCGTGAACATCATGATCGTGCTCGCGCTCAGCTCGTTCAACAAGTAACACGCGTAACACTCCTTGTGTTTCGCCGGCACGAACAAATAATTTTGCTTCAAACTTTTCACCGTGGAATACTTGCTCGCGACTTCTACTTTCACCGGATCTCTCAAACACGCTCTCTGTAACTTGTTCACTTTACTCGTCATCGTCGCCGAAAACAACTGCGTTCGTCTCTCCCTCGGAATCACCTTCAAAATCGTATCGATTTCCTCCTCGAAATCCAAATTCAACAGTCGATCCGCCTCGTCTAATATCAACACTTTCAACTGTCGCAAGCTAAACCCTTTGGTATTCTCCAAGTGATCGACCACTCTCCCAGGCGTCCCGACTAACACGTGCGGCCGTTTCCCGATCTGTAACGACTGCGACGTCATGTCCATCCCTCCCACCAGTACCGCGCACTTCACCCCGATATCTTTCCCTAAACACTCAAACTGCTCCGCGATTTGACTCGCTAACTCTCTCGTCGGTGATAACACCAACGTGTGAAACGCCCTCGGCTCGTGCAATAAGTCTTGCAAAACCGGTAACGCGAACGCGCCGGTCTTCCCTGACCCGGTTTGCGCGAGACCGATGACGTCTTTCCCGTTCAACGCGTGCGGGATGGATTGGATTTGGATTGGGGAGGCGGCGGGCCATTTCATGGCATCGCACGCGGCGCAGAGTTCTTTGCAGATGCCGAGAGAGGCGAACGTGACGACTTTAGCATCGCCGTCGTCTGAATCGTCCGAATCGTCGTTGTCCTCATTTTGTTTCTTTTGCGTGGGTAAAGGTTTTTGTTCACCTTCGCTCTCGGTGTCCGACATTTTATTCTACTCGAGCGCTTTCTTTATGAGGACGGAGGAAAAGGAAGAGTTGAGAAAGAGAGAGAAAATGGTACCGTCGCTTCTTCTTTCATTTCTTCTTATTGCGTGCGTATATTATAATTGCTCTATGACTACTGCGTCTACTCTCTGTTACTTTTACACGACTACTACTGCGTGTGTGTTACTCTTTGTCTTGTTCTTCTTCTTCTTCTTCCTCCGTGTCCATCAAAAACAGCTTTCCGAACAAAGCGGTGCTCGTCGATTGGCGCAAATAGAACAAACCGAGACCGCCGCCTTTCTGTTTCGCTTTTTGTAGCAAGTCTTGTTTCCTTTCCAACAAGCGTTCCGTTCTTCTTTTCAAGTTGGAGGTGAGGATGTGCGGTTCGCCTTCGACGACGTTCGCCAAGGTGAATTCCGGGGTGATTAAGAACCCGGTGGAGGTGGTCGGCGGCGGTTGATTTTTGGAGGTATCGTCGTCGTCGTCGTCTTTTAAAACGACGGAATCGTTTTTGTTCGTCGTTTTCAGCGCGAGCGTTTCAATGAAAGCCTCTCCCTCGTATTCATCTTTTTCGAAACTGAAAAATTCTCTCCTCAACGTCTCCAATCCGTCTTTCGCTTTTCCAATCTCCTCGCTCGTCATCAACAAAATCTGCGGGTTGTTCTCAACCACCCAATCCAAACGTTTCACGTCTCGCAAAACCATTTTCCATTCAATCGCCGCTTTCGTGATCTCCTTAAAGCTTTTCTCCAGAACCACCTCCGGTTTTTTCCAAAGCATCGCGTTCACGTCGCAATTCGGGAATAATATCTCCATCCGATCCAATCGATCGACGAGCGATTCGGAATTTTTCTTCTTCTTTTCATCATCCTCCAGCCTCTCTTCCATCATCATCTCATCCTCCAACCGCATCTCCGCCAACACCCCGCCTCCTAACTCTATCAATCGTTTCAGCATCTCTCGGTCTTTCACTCCTCTCGTTTGCCAAAATTTCGTCAGGCTTTCCGTTTCTTCGTCTTTTTGCGGCTGAGGAAACATCCACGCGTTTTGTTGGACCAGTCGGTCGAAATTCGTGACCCGTCTTCTTTGTTTTCCATCATTCGTCGTCTCATCGTTTTCATCGTCATCGGAAGACACGGAAGAAGAAGAAGACGCGGAACTCTTCCTCCGAAACCCGGCGCTTCTTTTTCTGCGAGAAGAACTCGTTTTCGACCTAAAAGACGCGACGAAAAGGACGAGTTGTGTTGCACAAAGATGATGTGTTTTGTGCATTTTAACTGAGGAATTTCCCGCAGAAATCAACTCTTAAGAAGAAGACTTTGATGATGCGGACGCTTTCGTCATCGTCGGTCTCACGCTTTATGAGAAGCAGAGGAAGAAGAAGCGCGACGACGACGACGACGACGACGACGAACGCCGTCATCGATCATCCTCCGTCTTTGAATGCGAGCACTGCTGCTCGAAATGCACCGTTATTGGATTACTTGGTGTACACCTTTCCATCGCTTCTTTGCGCTTCGCTCGGGTACTGGCAACTCCAACGGAGAGAAGAAAAACTGCTCAAAATGAACGCGCGAGCGGCGGCGTTGCACTGCGAACCGTTGCAGTCTCTCTCAGAGGTGACGGAAACGACGGAGGAGTTTCGAAGGGTTCGCGTGGAAGGCGAGATGATAAAGAATTCGATTCGAGTCGGACCGAAAGTGAGAACGTCGGAGGTTTCGAACAACGAGAAAATAGCCGGGTACGATTTAATCACGCCGATGAGAGAGAAGAGAAACAAAAACGCGAGAAGGAAAGGGGTCTGGCCATTTGGCGGCGGTGGTGGTTCGAACGACGACGTAAACGACGACGACGTCGTCGCGCTCGTGAATAGAGGTTTCGCCGAACGCGCGTTTGAGGACGCGAAAGGCGGAATGTGTTTGAAGACGATCGGGGTGGTGAGAAAAGGAGATATGAAAGGGTATTTCACGCCGGAAAATGTGCCGGAGAAGAACGTTTGGCATTACGTCGACGTGAGAGGGATTGGGGAGTATTTAGGATTAGTCGTAGGCGGGGGGAGTAGTCATAGCAGTAGTATCGCAACTCTCGGGAAAGATGAGAATTTGAACGAAGATAAAAAGGAAAAGGGGTTCGTGCCGTACGTTCAATTAATCAGGCCGATTGGCACGACCACGTCGACGTCGTCGCAGCAGCCAATACCAGTCGCCGAGGAAGAGTTGATGAAGTTTTCCGTCCTTCCCGAGCAGCACATGAATTATTCCATGACGTGGTTTTCACTTTCCGCGGTGACGTTAGGGATGGCCTCGTTCGCGTTGTTGAAGAAGAAGAAAGTCCCAAAGTTGTGAAAAAAGAGTTGTTATTCGTGCGTTCTAAAGAAGCCAAGAAGAAGCTTTCATACATTCGTATTATGGATTTTTAAAGTTCTACTACTGGTACCTTTCTATTTTTCATGGGATCCAAACGTTTGCACAGAAACTTGTTCCAACGCGCTTAGCGAAGGAGGTCCCCCTTCACCATCACCTACTTCCACATCTACCCACACCTCCTTCACTGGACCGCCGCCGCACGCGTTCGGCATCTCGTGCTCCAAAGATATCTCGACCTGTTTTTGCTCTTTCTCGATTTGCTCTCGCTCTTTCCTCGTCTGCACGCCTCGATACGACACCTTGTAGTCTTCTTTCCTGCAGCACACGCACGTCGGTTTCGCGCGTTGACCTTTCTTGTTGTTGTTGTTCTCTTGGGAAGCTTTAAAACTAAACAGAAATCCGTTCACGTTTCTCGCGTGGCACTCCGAGCACAGTTTAAACTGGCAACACTTCGTCACATTGACGCTTCTGTAGTAACACGCGCATATCGGGCAGAACTCGAAGCTCTTTTCGGTCTCCTCGTCTTCCGCGGGCCAAAACGGCGCCAGTTTTTTCTTTTGGATTTCAACGCGAAAATGCTTCAACTGTTTCGACAGAAGTTTCGGATCGACGTACACGCCGTCGAAGACACCGTGCAAACCTCGAGGGGAGAGCAAAAGTTCGTCCTTGCGGAGATCAATTTTGACTTCTGTTTCTTCTGTTTCTTCTTCTTGCGCTGCTTGGTCGAGCACAAGCGGTTGGGAAACGCACTGACCCATTTTTGTTTGTGTTATGCAAAACACAGAAGGTGGGAAGTGAGGAAGTTTTCGTGCGCGTACGCATATTTCATCGCCGTTTATGTATTATTATTGCGTGGTGTGGTGTGGTGTGCTCAAGTTATATATTCGTTTTACTTTTGTGTATTATTATCGGGTCAATCTATTTCGGATGCTACGACTACCTCTTTGGCCGCCTCCTTGGGAGGCTGGAGGCGGCGGCGCACGACCTCTTCCTCCTCCTCCTCTTCTTCCTCCTCCTCTTCCTCCTCGAAAACCTTCGACGAATCCACCACCACCACCTTGTTGTCCGTTTTGATGCTGCGTGGCGTCGTTATCTTCGTTTCGTCTGGAGCGTTTCGCCTCCGGCGGTCGACCTCCGTCTCTGCTCGGCGGTCGGCTTCCTCCGGGTTCTCTCGAATCGTCGCGAGTACGTTTGGATCCCGGAGGAGGACCGGGCGGCATGCGGCGACCTCTTTGCTGATGGTCGAGAGGTGGACCGGATGGTTGTTGCTCCGCGCCGAATCGGAACGGAGGAGCACCGCGGTCGCGCGAGTTACCTCTTCTTGGTGGATTGTCGTACCCTCCTCGCGAGCTCGGACGACCTTCTCGCGAGTCGTCTCGTTGAATAGTGTCTTCGAATCGATCTCTGGAGTTTTCTCGCACGCGCTTTCGACCACCAAACTCTGACGGTCCTCCTCCGTCCTCGCCGCCACCATTGCCGCCAAATTGCGTCGGCGGCGGTCCGTCTTGCACGCCCGCGTTTCGGAACGGATTGTTTTCTAAATCCTTGGGTAAAATGCTCGGGTCGTGCGAAAATCTGCACGAGTCGCCTCGAAAACATCGTCCTTGCGCAAAGGCCCAACACGGACCGCCTTCGCCGATTTGTTTCGAGCGGTCCGGCGCTGGAATCGAAGGATCGTGCCAGTATTTGCACCGATCGCCCCGGAAACACTCGCCTTTGGCGTACGCGTAACACGGTCTTGGACCGGCAAATTGCCTTCTTTCGCCCGGCGGTCCGCCGCCATAAAATGGATTCGGAAACGACGGTTGCGTCTTCATCAAGTGTTCGATTTGTTCTGGCGTGCACCCAAAGGTTTTCAACATCGCTTCTATCGAGCTAAAATCGCCTGTTTTCAACATTCTGTCCGCTTCTTCTTCCTCTTCCGGCGTCATGTCTATCTTCGGTTCCGTTACGATGACTGCGTTGTTATAACCACCACCACCAAGGGATGGGAATCCTCCCATGGGACCCCGACGATACCGCTGCGCGTGCGGTGGCGGCATACCAGGCGGCGGCATACCACCTCCACCACCTCCATCTCCCATCTTCATCATCTCATCGTTCTCGTCGTCGCCGATGAGCGCCATCAACTTTTCCATCTCCGCCGGATCCATGTTCATCACCTCTTCCGGCGACATGTTCACGAACCGTTCTTTCGCCGCCGCTTTCTCCTCCGCGCGCTTTTTGTCTCTCTCTTCTCTCGTTTCCGCGGTGGATGGCGGAGGCCCCATTGGAAGCGGTGGAGGTCCGCCTGGTGGAGGACCGCCCGGCGGAGGCGCCATCGTCGGCGATTGGACTCCGGCTGTCGCCGGCGAAAAAGGGTGCTGTTCTCCTTCGTTACCTGCATTCTCCTCTTCGCCATCTTTTTTATCACCAATCATCAACATCTTGTCATCCTCATCTTCTTCTTTACCGGTTAAAAACCCCATCATGCGATCGAACTCCGTCTCGTCCGCTTTCATCTCCACGCTCTCGCCCGTCGGCCCGACCAAAACCCCCGTATCCGTCCCTTCCAACCTATTCTGCGGAATCCCATACGCCGTTTTCATCCTCACCACTTCCACGTTCGCATCTTTCCCTT
>JACLAB010008473.1_pt1 | contig 14719 bp, 13 predicted proteins | sample 8027921 | NCBI WGS metagenome assembly JACLAB01 (sample SAMN15725117, study PRJNA655200) | protist metagenome | isolation source: fluorescence activated cell sorting (FACS) single amplified genomes of... | place: USA: West Boothbay Harbor, Gulf of Maine | collected 2000-07-19 | reverse complement strand
CACGTGCGACGCGCGGTGTGGGTTTAAGTCGTACCCGACTGGGGAATTTCAATATTTGGACCCGTCGTGCGAGAAGGATCCTTTCGGGTGCGGATTGGGCGGCCAAAAGGATTGCCGCATATGCCAAATGAAGATGCCAGACTATCATGGGCGACCGACAAAGTGGAGATACCCGCAGTGCCCGACGTGCGTGTGCCACATGCACGAAGTTGACCCGTTGAGGTGCGACGTATGCGTGTCAGAGTATAAATACTTTCGATTCAACATCAAGACGACGCGATTCAAGGATGGATACACGCGCGACTTGCAGTGCCAGACGTATATTACTCAATTTTCTGAAATTAAGTTGTACACCGATGGCGGCGCACGAGAACTCGAATTGGATGCGTCGAAGACGGTTGTTTTAACGGGCGAACAGTGCCGCGCCGACCAAGGACCCGCGGCGGCGACGGATGGCAGCTTGTTGACAAAGTTTTGCGACTTTCACTCCATCGACGAGGCTGAAGGGATTAACTTTGCGTTTGGTCTCCACGAGCCGTCGCGTTTATCTCACTACGAGTTCTTCACCGCCGAGGATTGCCACGGCAGAGACCCGACGTCGTGGACGCTTTACGGCTCCACCGTCGGCACCGACGGTCCTTGGGTCGCGCTCAACAGCGACCGCCAAGAGCCCCCCGAAGGGCGCATGGCGTCGTACGGCAAACGCGTGCTGTGCTAAACGCAGCCGTACAACAGCTACATACCACCAAGCTGACTTTACTTTTACGTCAAGTACACGCAGGACCGTCGCGCTCGACGTAATCAAGCCGCGCGTTTACGCGCCCCGGCGCGCGTATACGCGCAGAACGGCGTCAACCGCCGCCCACCGAGACGTGACTTTATTTTTTCGTGTTGTAATCAATCATTGTCTCCCGTATTTATAATCCCATCGCATCCACCGTCGCCCGACGCGCCCGAATCCGCCGAACGCCATGATTGATGACGTCACGGGACACGACCACGCCACCCATCGCCCGCGCGCGCGCCACACGACGACGCCGCGATGTGGACGCGATGCGGCGCGCTGACGACGACGACGACGACAACGGTGGCCATGCGTACATCGCGCGCGGCGCGCGCGAGCTCGTCGGCGCGCGCGACGGCGACGCGTGCATTCGCCGCGCGTCGGGCGCCGCACGTTCGCGGCGCGCGCGTGGATGCGCTCAAGTGCGCGCGCCGCGCCGCGGTTCGATCGATGGCGACGACGACGACGACGACGCACGCGCGCATTGGTGGCGTGATTGACGTCGCGCGCGTGACGGAGATCGCGGGGAGCGCGGCGCTGGAGGTGAGCAAGTCGGTGCGCATGCGCGGGGTGGAGGCGCCGGATGTGGATAAATCATACGTGGCGCGGAGTTTAGCGACGGATGCGATCGATGCGGATGGGTTACCGTTGGTGTACAATAAGGAAGCGATTCAGAAGTATTGGGATAAGCAGGGCGGGGCGTTGCAGCGACGTTGGGCGGAGTTTTTGTCGTTGTCGGTGCCGTTTTTGACCAAGGTGGCGACGTTGTCCATCACGGGCGGAGCCGCCGAGTTGTCGAAGAATGATCGCGCGTTAGCCAAAGATGCGCGGATTATTATTGAAAAGCTTGGACCGACGTATATCAAGGCTGGGCAGATGATGAGCGTCAGACCGGATGTGTTGCCGCAAGCAGCGTTGGATGAGTTGGCGATTTTGCAAGACTCGGTCAAGCCTTTTGAGACGGCGACGGCTATCCAAATCATTGAGGAAGAGCTCGGTGGTGCGCTCGGGGAGTTTTTCGATGAAATCAGCGAAGTTCCTGTCGCGGCAGCGTCGCTCGCGCAAGTTTACCGCGCCAAGTTGAAGAGCACGGGTGAATACGTTGCAGTCAAGGTGCAACGCCCACAAATTTTAGATACGGTGAGCAAGGATTTGTACGTCTTGCGCCGCGCCGCTGAGGTGTACCAAGGATTGATCGAGCGCTTCGCGCCGCAGCAGCGCACGGATTACGTGGCGTTACTCAATGAATGGGCGGTAGGCTTTTACACTGAGCTCGATTTCTTGAACGAAGCGGCCAACCAGCAACGATTGAAGGATTTGCTCGCCGGCGAAAACGTCAAGGACATTTACGTGCCAGAGGTGAAGCACGAATATTGTACGCGCCGCATTCTCGTCACCGAATGGATCGATGGCGTCAAGCTTAGCGAGTGCCCGCCCGAGGAAATCCGTGACTTGGTCGGCATCGGACAGGAATGCTTCTTGGTGCAACTCTTGCAAGTTGGATTTTTCCACAGCGATCCGCATCCGGGCAACTTGATGAAGATGAACGACCCGACGAAAGGCAAGCTCGCGCTCTTAGATTTTGGTCTCGTGGCATCCATTCAGCAAGACGACATGGACACCATGGTAAACTCCATCATTCATTTGGCAAACAAGGATTATCCCTCGCTCGTGGATGATTTCATTGACTTGAAAATTCTTCCCACCGACTGCGACCGCGCCAAGGTTGTGCCGCTCATGGACAAGGCGCTATCGCCGTACGTCAAGGGTGGTGGCGCTAAAAAGTACGAGGCTGAGTTGAAGCGCATGTATAATATGGATGGGTCGTTATCAAGCACCGCTGGCGGGTTCCAAGCCATGACGCAAGATTTGTTGACGGTGTTGAATGACATTCCATTCTCCATTCCGCCGTACTTCGCGTTGTTGGGACGCGCCGTCGTCACGCTCGAAGGCATCGCGTTGCTCGGGAACCCCGATTACAAGCTCGTGATGGAAGCATATCCGTTTGTCGCGCGTAAACTGTTGCGTGAAGATCGCCCTGCGGCGCAGCGTGCGTTACAAGAAGTGTTGTACGCCTCCACTCAAGGCGGCGGGAGCATTTTACAAGGCCAACGCCTCGCGGTGATGTTGAACAGCGCCATGGGTATCGTCGCTCGCAGCGAGGACGTGTTTGTCGACCTGGAAACGCTTCCAGAAGACGCCGCAAGCTTGGAACAGTCGTTAAAGTACTTGATGCAACCAGAGGCGGCGAGCTTGCGAAACTTACTCGAACGCGAAGCAGAAACCGCGGCGGACTTATTGTTGCGCCAATCCATTCGGAAGGGTGTGACGCGCATCTTTGCACAGTTGCCCAAGCCGCCATCGTGGCTCCCGTTCGCGTCGTCGTTGCCCAACCCGCAAGATATTTCCGGCCCAGTCTTGCTGCCGGTGTCCGGAAGCTCCACGCCTGTGCCGACGTTTGCGTCGCCCGCGCAAGTGTTGGAACTCGCCGCGCCGAAATTAAGCCGCGAAGAGGAGTTGTTTGCGATTTCGCTCGGGGATTTAGCCGCTGGTTTGGTTGGAAAAGATGCCGCCACAGTGTTGACTGGCGATGCGTTCTTAGAACCTGAAGCCGTAGCGGCACTGTTTTTGTCAATCGTGTCCACTGGGGAGTTACCGATTGGTAACAGCCCGGAGATTAGAAGTCTCGCGGCGAACGCGCGCGATTCGCTTCGCACCGTCACGCCAGAGGGTGAAGACGCAGAGGAGCAATCCATTGATGATTTACTCGCCGCCGTTCAAGCGTTATCGCCCGAAGATCGTAAAGTATTGCAGGACACGGCGTCTCGCGTTGTTGGACGCGTGTACGAAAAGTTTTGCGCACGATTAGTGCCGTTAACTGGTGGCGCGCCAGTCGCGACGAGCGGCGTCGACGTCGCCCCTGCGATGTCCCGATAGAAGATTCTTTAGAAACACACACACACCATGCTGCTTTGAAATGTACAAATTTTAATTTAGATTTGAATGAATATTTATTCCAAATATATTCCAAATATCTCTACTAAGCTACTTAAGATTCTACTTAAGATTGATGAAGCTGCTTGAAGTATTCGCGGTACAAGCCGTCTCTGATTTCCAAAAAGCTCGTGATGTACTTCTTGTATTGGTGCAAACGCGCGTGCTCCTTCTTTGTGAGCAACGGGTGCAAACGCCACACGACGTATTTAGTGTACTGAATGATAAAGTACGTGATTAAACTCGCGCCGAACGCGTAGGCACCGCCGTGCTTGATGCCAGACCAGCGTACCTCGCCATCTTCTTGTGGAAGCATGGATTCCAGCGCCGGGACGCGCGGCACGAGCTTTCGTAAAGAATGCGCGATGATGGGCGTCGCGAACACCTCTAAAGCGGCGATGTAAATCGATAACATCATGAATATCCATCCCAAAAGCATCAATGCGACGCCGCGAATAGAGCGCTTCATGTTGTCCTTTTTGTTCACTTCGTTTGTCGTGAGCACTTCGTCAATGCGAGCATCAATGCGTGAGCAATCCTCCTTCATCGTCGTCAAGTTCTTTTGTACCGTCAAGCGAATCGCCTTGTCGATGTCTTCGCAGACTTCCTCGATCGCGTTGGGAATGGGAACCGTCAAATCATCGCGCGGAAGGTAAATCGTAGGCAACTTGAACGCGTGCGAGTTTTTAATGCGCGAACTCAAATTTTGCGTAATCTGAATCAACACACGCTGTCGATCGTGTTCCTTCTCCACTTGATCCGCTTTCGACATGTAATACGCCAACTTGTCCGCGTGATGTTCGTTGAGCGCCTCGACAACTTTCATCGTGCGCTTGCACAGCGCCTGCCCGATGGGATCAAAAAAACACAAAATCAAGTCCACGTGGTCCGCCATCCACGTGATCACCTTACCGACGTCAAACGGATAGCACATATCACCATCGACTAAACCAGGCGAATCCACAATGTCCACGCAACTGAAATTTTTTTCCTTCGAGGTTGAAATCTCGGTGAAAATGTTCGCATTTAATCCTTCCACCGACTGCAAACCTTCCAAGTAGTCGTAAAACGCAAACGTCGCGTCCCCCTTCAACGTCTCCCGCTTTCTACCACTCGTCACAAACGTAAACCCACGCGTCTCAATCGCAACACCGGTCGTTTGCACGCTCTCACCAATGTACCAATTAATAAACGAACTCTTCCCCGCGGAATGATTCCCGATGATCATCGCGCTCACTTTCTTCCTCGGCTTGAAGCACTTCACGCGAAGCAAGTCATCGTTGGCGATATCGAGCAACCCGATCGACGCATTCGCCGACGCATTCGCCGACGCGTTCGGACCGCGTTCGTACAACTCATGAATCGATTTCAATATCCGTTCCTGTGCGGCGCCGCGCGCGAACACACACTCCGTCAGTCAACGTCCTCACGGCACCAGTCGCGGTGCGTCGCGCCGTCGGCGCGCCGCGCGCGACCCATCGCCCATCGCGCACGTACGTTCGGTGACATGGCGAGCGCATCGACGCCGTTCTGCGTCGTCACGCGCTTCGCTTTACTCATCGCGCACGCCAATCGCGCGCAAAGGAATGGCGATCGGACCGAGCGGCGCGGTCGGACCGTTGAAAAACTACTTTGAATGCGATGCGTCACAGTCGCGCACGCGACGCCCGCCCGCTCGTTCGCTCGCGCACACGGGACCATGAGCGATAAAATGCACGGCGACGCGAACGCGTCGAACGCGTCGAACGCGTCGAATGCGTCGAACGCGTCGAACGCGAAAGTTTTGGACGTCACGGAGAGCATGGGTGATGTCTCCACGAGATTGATTAAAGCCGTTCGCGCGCCGTTGACGAGGGCGGCGCCGACGTGGAAGTCGATGGGAGTGATGAAGTTTACGTGTCCGAGCGGTGCGCGAGAGGCGCATGGACGGATGCGGAAGAATGCGCGGGAGTTTGGGTATAACTATCTCGTCGTGGCGTTGGCGTTGTGCGCGTGGAGCGCATTGTCGCACGCGTTCACCGTGGTGCTCGCGCTTGGGATTTTCGTGGGGCATCATTACGTGGTGCGCGTGCGAAATGCACCGATTGATGTTGGTGGTAAGGTGTTCTCGGCGAAGACGTTGGGGGCGGCGACGACCGCGGCGGCGGCGTGCGCGTACGCGCTTATCATCTTGCCGGCGTTTTTAAGCGCATTAGCGTTTGGCGTCGCATTCGCGGTCACGCACGCGGTGATGCGCGTTCCGGATAAGGCAGATGAGGATGAAGGTGGTGACATTCCTGTTTTCCGCGACTTTAAGGCGTCGTTCGTGGAGTCGTATCGCGAAAGCGGCGTGAGCGAGTACGTCCCGGCGCCAGTGAGTTCGGCGGTGCGTTCGGTGTTTGGGGCCGGCGCGCGCAAGTAAGTTTCCATCGATAGTTGGCGTGCTTAACATCTGCAGCTTTGCAGTTGTGTATCTTTATCTATGAGTTATCTGAATCATAAGACGTTGATTCCGCGTAAAGTCTCGCGCTCGAACCACTTCGGCGTCGGCGTGACGCCAACGGTCCTCACTCGCGTGCGCGTAACAAGTCTCCACGCGCGCGCACATCGCGCCAGCGCATCGCACGCACGCTTAAACAACTAGTATATTCGTCATGCGCGCCAATGCAAACACTTTACTGCGCGCGCGCGGCGTAGAATTGGTACCTTATCGCCCTGAGCACGTCGAGCGCTACCACGCTTGGATGGCTTCGGAGGACTTGTTGGCCGCCACGGCGAGCGAACGGCTGACGCTCGAGGAAGAGATTGAAATGCAACGTGAATGGGCGCGAGATGAAAGCAAGTGTACGTTCATCGTACGCGACGGTGCGTCGAAAGAGATGATTGGAGACGTCAACTTGTTCTTTAACGACCACGACGACCCAAAGCGCGCTGAGATCGAAATAATGATTGCCGACGCGCGGTTTCGTCGCAAAGGGTTGGCTATCGATGCGCTGGAAGTGTTTATGGCGTATGGCGTCATTGAGCTTGGAGTGACGGCTTATGTAGCGAAGATTGGATTTGACAATGTCGCGTCGAACGCGCTTTTCGCGCGCAAGCTCGGCTACGCAGAGCGATCAAAGAGTACTATATTTGAAGAGACGACCTATGAACTGCGTACCGGCATCGCCGCTGAGGATGGAAGCAGCGCGCATGAACGGTTCGTCGCGACGTGGGCGTCGGTGGAGGTGGATTCGTACGATGATTCAGAGGCGAAGCGCACCTGCGCGACGGCTTGCTAACCGTAGAGCCCGAGCGCTTCAACACTTCATTCTTCGGAGCGCGCGACGGTGAGCGCATAGAGGCGCATTTCGCCGCGGAACGATGTCGGCACCGCTTTCGCCCGACGATTTTCGCCGTCTAAACGAAGAACGTCGCGCCAGCTCGCTGCGGAAGTTTATGGTGCCTCTCTTCTACGCGCCGCTCTTGCCCTTGATTCGCGTCTCCTTGCGGCATAACCCTCCGTTGCGGGATAAAGCATTCGCCGCAGGTATCGCGTGTGGGTTAGTACACGCCGGATACGTCATGTTTAACGACTCGAGCGTGCTTTAGTTGTATTTCTAGTTAGTGAACGTAGCCTGAACAACCAAAAACCAACAACGCGCGACGAGGAGCTTCAGTATCCAACGCGCAGTCGCCCCTTGCGCGCGCCCCTCGCGCGAGTCCATCTCAAAACCCCATCATTTTGCGATTGCGATGACGGATAAAATCGCTCCGACATCGCGTCGAGCGTACGCACACGAAGGTCGAGTTATCTACTTTTGGGACCAAACGTTTGATGAAGTGAACGTGTACATCCCGCTCCCTCCAGGCGCGCGCGCGAGAGATCTCGCCGTCACGCTCACGTCCAAAGCGTTCACGGTTGGTATTAAGAACACCTCGCCGTACTTGTCCCACGACTTTGCGCACGCGATTAAGGGTGATGATTCTTTCTGGACGGTTGAAGACGGCGAGCTCCACGCGACGCTCACCAAGGTTACGCGCGGTAAAGCTTGGGCCGCCCCGTTCGACGTGCACTGCGCGAGCAGCGATGCGCTTGAATCCGCCGAGGACGAGAAGCGTCTCATGCTCGAGCGATTCCAGGGTGAAAATCCTGGATTTGACTTTAGTGACGCGACGTTCAACGGCGCCGTACCAGACGCGTCGACGTACATGGGTGGCGCGCGAACGACGTGAACGGGCTCGACGTATCGCACGCGCACACGCACGGCGAGTCGTGCGCGTTATCGTCCTCACTGACGTATTCAACGCGCGGTCTTAACGAATCCGATGCCAAAAGCGCGCCCACGCGGGACGAAGTGCCACAATTTGACTCTCCAACCTTTCGCCAACCATGGGTTCGCCATCGCACGCGGATGCTTACGACGACCTAGACGACGAAGAGTGGGATAAACTCAATTCCGACATGGTGCGCATCGCCGCGAGAAATTGGCCGCGTCCTACGGAGAATGGTCGGCGCTTCATTATCGGCGCGCCGCCGACGACGAAGAGCGCGAGAGAAGAATCCGAGCGCACGCCGTCTGAGGACGACATTAAGATTCTTGACGACCGCGAGGTTAAAGATTGGATGCTACGCGCTGAGGAGACAATGTTTGGCGGCGCGCGGTCGTCCTCGGCGACGCACGCGGATGACCACTCCGGGGCGGTGGCGGCGACACTTCTCGATTTACGAGGCGCCGAAGCGCAACAGAGCGACGATAACGACGATGATTACGAACGCGAACGCGTGAAATGGGTGGATGTTTTGATTGGGTTTACATTAGTCGTTGCCATTCTCGCAATCGTGGTTATTCGCGCTGTGGGCGCGCACGAGGTTGTTGAACGACTTCGATTCGGCGTCGACGCGCCGTTTTTACCGGCGACGATTTTTACTTCGGATCCGCATCGTATCATCGAATGGCAGCGCCGTCGCATCATCGATCTCGACGAAGAAAAGGTAACGCTGCTGCATCGTCTTTCGATAGCGCGGTCGGAAACGGCGGAGTATCAGATAGCTGCGAATCATTGGAAGGAAGCTTTGGCTCGATGCGTGAAGAGGCAAAGAGACGCGTGTCCAAACGTCATCAACGAATGTCCGATGCGTGCATCACCTTTCCAAGGCACGTTTTACGAATTCATTGGACGACCGTGGGCAGCTATACTCACTGAGACGCACGATGTCGTCGCGCGCGCTGTGCAACGCTTCGTATGTCCGTGTATCGGCGTGGCGCGTGACGGCTTCGTCTCCGCGCGACGCGTCGCCGACCGCGTCTTTGGTCAATAGATACGAAACACTCCACGATAACGAATTGTTGTACGATACATACATGAAACATGACATCGCGCGCTAAGATTCTAGTCTATCTCTAACTACTGATACTGGTTGATTTTTTGTCGTTCGCAACGGCTCGTCAGTGCGCCACGGTGTCCAATATTTTCTTCTGCGCCTCGAGCAACGCATCTATTTCGTCTTCTTTCAAGCGTCCAGCGTCAACTAGCGCTCGCAGCTTCTCCCGTGTAGACTTTACGCACGCCTCCCGCGTTGTCGCCAGCGTTCCGCCGACGAAACGCGTCCCGCACCGCGCGCTCCGCCCGAGCACCTCTTGCATCACGCCCACCGCCGTTCGCACCGCTTGCGACTCGTCTCTCCCGCACCTCACGATGACGAGCCCGCATCGCGTGTCAACATATTTCACCGTCAACGCCGCTTGCGCTAATCCATACGTCACGTCGCCAAAGTTTTCAATAATCGAAGTCTTGAGCGCAGCGAGCACCGCGCTCGGCGTCACGGACGCATCCATCCCGCGCCCGTCGTTGTACGTCACCTCGAGCAAGAGGTAGCGGTTTTTAAATCGAACCATGCCGCCGCGCGCGCGAGCGTATGCGGTCGTCCGCGCGCGCGTGCGAGTGTGCGGAACGCCAATTGTCTACGATTCAGTTACGATGCGCCCAACCACATTCGCTGACGCGCAACTATGCGCGCCGCCGCGGATGTGCGCAATCGCAGCCGCGATTCGATGACCGGCATGCATAATCGTTCGTCGTCGACGGGCGATGTCTTACTCGACGTCGAGAGCGGGGGCGCGGGGAAGACGAATAGCGCTCGAGGCGGAGACGTATTTAGCGCCAATCCGACGCAAGCTTCGAGGGTGTTGCGATCGATTGCGCGCGATCCATCGCGAGCGATGACGATAGCGGGGGCGTTCACGTTTGTCATGTTTGTTTTAGCGTGTCGCACGAGCTGGACCGCTGGTCTGGTGTTCTTGGCGTGCGTCGGAAGCTTGGGATTCGCGGGACATCTCGCGCGCTGGACGTTGGCGATTGACGAAGGTTCTGCAGATATGCGCGCGGTGTCAGATGCCATTCGAGACGGTGCGGATGGATTCTTTGCCACGCAATACGGTTTGATTTCGCGCTTGGCGAGCGTGACGGCGGTGGTGATTTTCTTTGTGTATTTATTCCGCGCGACGACGCCGGAACAGCAAGAAGCGGGCGTGTCCGCGTTCACGATGGCCATGCTCACCACGGTGAGCTTCGTGAGTGGGGCTTTATGTAGCGGTGTTTCTGGGTATGTGGGCATGTGGGTGAGCGTCCGCGCAAACGTGCGGGTGGCGAGCAGCGCGAGACAAGGCGCCCGTGAAGCGCTCACCGTTGCGTTGCGAGCGGGTGGATTTGCCGCGCTTACCGTCGTCGGGATGACGGTACTTGGGGTGACCATTCTGTTCAGTGTATTCTCTTGGCTCTTCTCCGTAGGATCTCCAAACGGTATGAGTCTTCACGAAATTCCTCTGATGCTCGTCGGTTACGGTTTCGGCGCGTCGTTTGTCGCGCTCTTTGCTCAGTTGGGCGGCGGCATTTACACGAAGGCTGCGGATGTCGGTGCGGATTTGGTCGGTAAAGTTGAGCAAGGTATTCCCGAAGACGACCCCCGTAACCCTGCTGTGATTGCAGATCTCGTTGGGGATAACGTTGGGGATTGTTCCGCGCGCGGCGCGGATTTGTTCGAATCCATTGCCGCCGAAGTCATCTCAGCGATGATCTTGGGCGCCACGATGGCAAAGAACGCCGGAATTGAAGACGCTACGGGGTTCATCATGTTTCCACTCGTCATTCACGCCATGGACTGCATCATAAGCGCGTGCGGTATCATGTCTATCAGTGAAACATCAAATCGTCGCGAGGACCCGTATAAAGTTTTGAAGGGTGGTTACAACGTCGCAATTTCTCTCGCCATCGTGGGATTCGGTTTCGCGTGCCGAATCATGCTCGCGACTGAAAAGCACCCTTACGCCTGGTGGTGGTTTTACATGTGTGGCTTGATTGGCATTGCGTGCGCGTACACGTTCGTGTTCATTGCTCAGTACTACACGGATTACAAATTCATGCCCGTACGTCTCATTGCCGAGGCGTCGACGACCGGTCACGGTACGAACATCATCGCTGGCGTGGGCGTGGGGATGGAATCAACGGCGGCGCCGGTGATTGTGATATCCATGGCTGTCATAAGCGCATACTGGTGTGGAAATTACAGTGGAATTACAAACACTGCCGGTCAACCGATTGGTGGTTTGTTTGGAACAGCCGTGGCAACCATGGGGATGCTTTCTACAGCCGCGTACGTGCTCACGATGGATGTGTTTGGGCCAATCGCGGACAACGCGGGTGGTATCGTCGAAATGTCAGATCAACCGGAGAGCGTGAGAGATATTTGCGATGAACTTGACGCTGTGGGAAATACGACAAAGGCGACGACTAAAGGATATGCCATCGGTTCAGCCGCCTTGGCATCTTTCTTATTGTTCTCCGCGTACATGGATGAAGTCAGCGCGTTCACGGGAAAACCATTCAACCAAGTTGATATCGCCATTCCCGAGGTCTTCATAGGTGGCCTCCTTGGATCAGCGCTCGTCTACTTGTTTTCCGCTTGGTCCATTACCGCCGTCGGGCGCTCTGCGCAAGAAGTTGTGCGTGAAGTGCGCAGACAGTTCGCAGAAAGACCAGGTATCATGACCTACTCCGAAAAACCAGATTACGCGCGTTGCGTAGCCATCGTGGCCGCGAGCGCTTTGCGCGAAATGGTCCGACCTGGCGCGCTCGCCGTACTGAGTCCGATCGCCGTCGGCGTCATCTTCAAGAATATTGGTTACGCCACTGGACAAGAGTTATTAGGCGCAAAAGCAGTAGCGGCGTTCTTGATGTTTGCCACGGTTGCGGGCATTCTCATGGCGCTTTTCTTGAACACAGCCGGTGGGGCGTGGGACAATGCGAAAAAGTACATCGAAACTGGTGCGCACGGTGGCAAAGGGAGCGAGGCACACAAAGCTGCGGTATCGGGCGATACCGTCGGCGATCCTTTTAAAGACACCGCCGGGCCAAGTATCCACGTATTGATCAAAATGTTAGCCACAATCACTCTCGTGATGGCACCAATGTTCCTCGACTAATAATTAGGGACGCAGTTGTAGTAAGCAAAACAAAATTTTAAAATGGCAAATTACAATCATGGTTATAAAGCGTAAGTAACAAAAGGTGCTTTAACGAGACGGCGCGTTCGCAGCGTGCGCTTGCATCATGCCGTTGCGAATCGCGGAAGCCGCCTCCGCGACGGCGCCCGGCCCAGAGGGGAGGAAAATCGTATTTGACCCCTTCGAAGTGCCGATATCTTTCAACGTATCGTAGTACTGCGTCATCATCATCAAATCCAGCACGTCTTTAGAGGAGATACCAGTGATTTCGCTCTGGAAATCCACGACGGATTCACGCAAACCGGCAATGATGGCTTGTCGCTGACGCGCCATACCGGTACCAGCCAGGTACTTGGACTCGGCATCCGCTTCAGCCGCCTTGACAACCATGATCTTGTCGGCTTCGGCGCGATCCTGCGCCGCAACACGAGCGCGCTGCGCGGCGTTGATTTCATTCATCGCTTGCTTGACGCGAGCATCCGGCGCAATGTCCGTAACGAGCGTGTTGATGATTTGATACCCAAAGTCTTGCATCGCTTTGGTCAACATTTCCTTCACCGATTGCGCAATCTCCTCCTTGGACTCAAACACGTCATCAAGTTTAATTCTCGGCACCGTCGAGCGCACGACGTCGAACACGTACGATCGAATTTGCGCCCGAGAGTCAGTCAACTTGTAAAACGCGTCGTACAAGTGATCCTCCTCCGACAAAACCATGTATTGCGTCGACACGACAATGTTCACGAACACGTTATCCCGCGTCTTGGTCTCAACTTCAACATCCAATGACTGAATGCGCGTCGAAATCGACCCCGCAATGCCCTGACCGGTGCATGGGATGATAATCTGACACCCCGGGCGCGCAAAGTGGGAAAACTTCCCACACTGTTGCACGACTTGAATCGTACCCGTCGGCACGCACGTAAAGCAAATCATATCGTCGATGGATGGATGAGAAACACGCGCGCGCACGCAATCGAAAAAAAAGACGAGCGGTCGGTTCGAGCGCCGTACGCGAATGCGCGTTGAATTGTGACGTCACCTCCGTGGTGCCGTTGGCGTTGGGCGTTGGCGTTATTCCAAATCGACCAATCACGAATCCAGGCCCGGGGACTCCGTGTCAAATACGCCACGTGGCACATTGGCACCGTGACGTTGTCGGTCGCTTTATCCACTCGCGCCATCGCCCGAACACGTCGACGCTCGCGCGCGCGCGCCTCGTCGCGCCGCCTGCGACCTCGCACGCGCGGTAGTCATCGCGTGCGTTCGCTCGCTCGGTTCTTCAACGCGTCACACGCGCGTGACGCGCGCGATGGCGGCGACGATGGCGTCTTCGCGGTCTTCGACGGCGGCGTGCGCGTCGTCGGTGGTGGTGCGCGGCGCGCGCGTGTGCGGCGCGGGACGACGCGTTCGACGCGCGCGGGCGTGCGCGGCGTCGGCGTCGTCGGCGTCGGAGTTGGCGAGCGGGGAGACGCACGCGGCGTATATGCGCGATGCGGCGAAGACAAAGGCGCCCGCGGAGCTTCCCGCGGCGTTGCGCGTGCTTCAGGCGCGCGGGTACGAATTGGAGTTGCCGAATGCGAGGAAAGGCATGCATCCGCTCGTGGTGCCGCTGGCGAAGCGTAAGAGTGATGGGCACGTGATTGGGTTGATGGTTGTCGACGAGCAGGGTGGGGAGACGCCGGTGGTGGGAGTGACGGATGGCGCGCACTTGACGTTGTTGGCGAAAAACGCGAGCCAGTACGTGCACTGGGCGATAGTAGAGGAAGAAGCGACGTCGGATGAGCAAAGCACGGTCGTCGCCGCCGCCGCGGGGTCGGTGGGTGTCAGCTTGCACAACCACGGCGAGTTCAAGACGTCGGGCAAGCCGTTTGATATTTACGTCACCACGCAAGTCGGTAAATTTCCGTCGTGCATGGAGGGACTGGTGCAGAGACATTTAGATCGTGGCGACGACCAATCGGCGTTGATTACGTGCGATTTGTACAAGGCGACATTTGGCGAGTGGGGCGCACCGCATGTGTTCATCTCAGATTTATACACGCGTTTAGGACGCGTCGAAGAAGCCCGAGACGCCGCGCGTCAAGCGCTCCAAACGCCCTGGGCCACCGTCGGCTCGCGGGACGCCATCGAACGCATGATTGACATCGCCGGCTGGTCCGGTAAGAGCGTCCAAGAAATCAAAGACATACTCGAATCCCGTCGTGGTCCATCCGCCGCCGCCTTTGACGGCCCCAAAACCGATAAGCAACTCGCTCGAGAAGAAAGCGAAACGCTTCTCGACCGCGTCGCGCGCGGCGAACTCGAATCCGCCGTCGTCAACCAACGCTTGGCTGAGTGTTACATGAACGCCGGCAAGCCCGCTTTGGCGAAATTCATCATGTGCGGCATGTCCGCCTAGGTCTCATCGTTGTTAACATCTATTAAGCAGCAATTTGTCGTCATCATCCATTCGTCTCTCGCAAAAATTCAAATCGGC
>JACLAB010000011.1_pt1 | contig 14724 bp, 12 predicted proteins | sample 8027921 | NCBI WGS metagenome assembly JACLAB01 (sample SAMN15725117, study PRJNA655200) | protist metagenome | isolation source: fluorescence activated cell sorting (FACS) single amplified genomes of... | place: USA: West Boothbay Harbor, Gulf of Maine | collected 2000-07-19 | reverse complement strand
CCATTAGTTATTACCAAAAAATCGTGTCGTGAACTCTATCGTTTCCTTTGGTGTGGACGACGATTCTACCGTACGTCAATCCTGATCTTTGAAAATTTCGACCTTATGTTCACCTTCCAAAAAACGAAGGGCGCATCAGGGAGAACAATTTTCTCTGAATATCGGGAGTTCTTAAAAACAATGAATCACAAACAACCAAACGATATTATTATTCACACAACATCCTCGTTGCAAGATTTTTCGGTGTGGGATTTACAAGATAATGTGTATGGCACAACAGTATGGCTAACCCTACCATCACTTGAAGGACGTGTAGATATTCTTCGTTCCTTCTTGAACATTGTGTATACACCTGGAAAAAACTGGAGTGACCAAGCGTACCTCCTTGCAGCACAACTGCCACGTCTTTCAGCAAATGCCGTGACACACATTGCTCAGCAGGCGCGTGTCTACTTACTTGAAAATAATCCACGTGATCCAGTGGTTGCACTCCATGACCCAATGGCACAGACGCTACGATCAGATGTAGGAGCCGAAATCCAACGTATTTTAACATATCATTATACACGATGGGAACGTGCTGGTATGATCCCCGGCAAACGTGGACGTGCGCATATGGCACCAATCCTTTCTATTCATGATGCTATGAAAACCACACTTCGACCACCTGTACATTCACCTTTTCCACCTGATGTCACGCTGCGCAACGGATTTGATGTGTCACGTGGGGAGTTGGCATGGAAACGTTCAAAACTTATGTTCCTTGAACCACACGACTTGGATCGCTTTATTCCATCTCGACCATGGGAACGTCCACGCCTTATGGAATCCGAACCAACGAATCCGCATGCGTATCCAACACAAGTGGATAACTTACTCTTTTGGCAACCGATGCCATCCTCTCTTGGTGTAACACCTCCTCTTCCACTTGGGTCACCACCATCACTCTTCGAACCACTTGGAGAAGTGCTGGAAGAAGCTGTTGTCCCACGTGTGAAGGAGATTATGGAAGAGACTGTTGTCCCACGTGTGAAAAACATACAAGGAGTCATGCAGGAGAATGTTCTTCCGCGCCTAAAAAATATACTCCCAAACACTCCCCACCCGCCTTCACAAGAGACATAGTCAATATTCTCTATGGGTGTGACAAGGACTGACATGCGTGTAAAAAAAGCACACATGCAGCCCTCGCGGAACCGCCTCCACGCTCTAGAAACAGAGTTGTGGAGCGGGAGGGGGCGTTTGAGTGTATATGTATAAACAATACTGTTACAGGGTAGGTATCGTTGACATACTCTTGTGTTCTATATACAATGAGGACTTCAGTATTGCTTGCAAGATGCCTTATGCACGCCCACTATGTTTGCTCCAATGAGCGTTTTACGGACAAAGAGGAATGTTTATGGCCTATTTCTTCTTCCTAGAGTAAAGAAGTCATAATCTTTTGGTAAATACAGTGAAAATAGCACCAATCTTTCATTTGGTCCTCGTTCGTGGCACAAGGCACATAGACGTCGTTTTCACCAAGCCATACGTGAAAGGCAATTGATACTCCTTTCTTTTAGGTGGAGTTTTTTTGTATCTGGAGATCTCGCACCTATGGTGAACATCCCTCTTGGTAGATTGGGTATGCCACGCAACAGTTCGAGTGGAGAGAGTGGGCTGGCATACAGATGTGTGGTGATATGCTTTAGAAGGGCAGTTGTGGTGCAATAAAATGAAGTCCAATAAGGGTATAAACACTCGTTGTTGCAAAACGTGAGGCCTGTCGCCATGTTCCAAAAATTCCTGCTTCATGGAGTTGGGTAATGAGTCCACCACTTGTGATGTCATAGCTTTGAATAACATGCAGTGCGCCGAGAAGAAGTGGGAGGTACAATTTACGGGTGACACATAAGAGGAGACCCGCAAAGAGCCATTGAAGGACATCACCCCCCACCATAAGGTAATATTTGACATAAATGGCACGTGGGAAGCCAAGAAGCGCATATAGGAGGCGCAATCGAAAAAGGATATTGACAAATGAAAGCATAAAAAAAGAAGATACCCCTGCTCCCCTGCCTTCTTTCGAAGGACCAAAGGGAGGAAAGGAGAAAAAAGTGCCACGCCATAGTATATGGTCAGTGGTATACTGGGCAGAGACGGATGTATTAATATTCATATAATTGCACACCAAGGCGGAGTGCAAGAATGCCTGTACATAAAGCTGTGAATAATGCAATAACGATTTGCGTATCAGAAAGCATAAAGAGAGAAAAAAAGAAGAACCTATGGGTGTCAAGCGTGTCTGTCTCTTTACACAAAAGAGAACGAAAGCACATCTGGAAAAAATCGGTTGAGTTCAATCAGAAGTCCTGCCATAAAACTAAAATAGAGTGCGGCTAAGACGGGTGCTGTTGAAAGGTACGTTTGAAAAAATTTCATGAGAAAGAAAAAAAAGGTATATTAGCCGAACTTTCCAGATGTTGAAGCAAGGAGGAAAGAGGCATAGGTAAAGACATAGCCAACAGAGAAATGCGTCAGTCCAACAAGACGTGCTTGAACAATAGAAAGTGCAACTGGCTTATCACGCCACTTTACAAGGTTTGCAAGAGGTGTTCGCTCATGTGCCCATGCAAGAACTTCAATGAGTTCTTGCCAATATCCTCGCCAAGAAATAAGGAACATAAACCCTGTTGCATAGATAAGATGTGCAAAAAGGAAGGTCCATGCGTAAACACTCAAACTATTCATTCCAAATGGATTATACCCATTAATAAGTTGTGATGAATTCAGCCATAGGTAATCACGTAACCATCCCATCAGGTAGGTACTTGATTCATCAAATTGCGCTGCATTTCCTTGCCAAATGGTAATATGTTTCCAATGCCAATAAAATGTGACCCATCCAATGGTATTCAGCATCCAAAAAACAGCAAGGTAGAAGGCATCCCATGCGGAAATATCACACGTTCCACCACGCCCTGGTCCGTCACAAGGGAAACTATAGCCAAAATCTTTTTTATCTGGCATGAGTTTTGACCCACGTGCATCGAGCGCACCTTTCACAAGAATAAGTGTTGTTGTATGTAAACCGAGTGCAATGGCATGGTGAACAAGGAAATCCCCTGGGCCAATTGTCAGGAACAGAGAATTTGTTGTACTATTCATTGCGGCAATCCATTCTGGAAGCCACAGTGCTTGTCCCGCAGCAAAGGCTGGACTTGTTTCCGATGAGAGAAGGACATCAAAACCGTAGACTTGTTTTCCTTGTGCTGCTTGAATCCATTGTGCAAACACCGGTTCAATGAGAATTTGTTTTTCTGGTGTCCCGAATGCTTGCATCACATCATTATGAACATATAACCCCAGTGTATGGAAGCCGAGGAAGAGCGATGCCCAACTTAAATGAGAAATGATTGCTTCTTTATGCTCAAGCATACGTGCAAGCACATTGCCTTCATTTTGAACAGGATCATAATCACGAAGGAAGAAAATAGCCCCATGGGCAAATGCTCCACACATAATAAATCCAGCAATATATTGGTGGTGGGTGTAGAGTGCAGCTTGTGTTGTGAAATCTTGGGCAATAAACGCATACGATGGGAGCGCATACATATGTTGCGCTACAAGTGAGGTAATCACACCAAGGGATGCAAGTGCTAAGCCGAGTTGGAAATGTAATGAATTGTTGACAGTATCAAAAAGTCCTTTATGCCCAGTTCCAAGTTTGCCACCAGGTGGAGCATGGACATCAAGAATTTCTTTCATACTATGCCCAATACCAAAGTTGGTACGATACATATGTCCAGCAATGAGGAAAATGACAGCAATTGCAAGGTGGTGATGTGCAATATCAGTTAACCATAAACTTTGCGTTTGCGGGTGAAATCCACCTAAAAACGTCAGAATTGCTGTTCCAGCACCTTCCGATGTTCCAAAGACATGATTCGCTGTGTCGGCATCTTTTGCATACTCTGCCCACTGTCCACTAAAAAAAGGTGCAAGCCCTGCGGGATGTGGTGGCGTAGTTAAAAAGTTGGACCAACGAACATGCTGTCCACGTGATTCTGGAATCGCAACGTGCACAAGGTGACCTGTCCATGCAAGTGAACTTACGCCAAAAAGACCTGAAAGATGATGATTCAGGCGTGATTCTGCATTTTTAAACCATGAAAGGCTTGGAAGGAACATTGGTTGAAGATGGAGCCATCCTGCAAAAAGAAAGAGTCCTGCTACCACCAGAAGGAAGAGGGATCCATTATACAATTCAGTATTGGTACGCATTCCAATGGTGTACCACCATTGGTAAACACCGGAATAGGCAATATTTACAGGTTGGGACGCACCACCACGGGTGAAGGCTTCAACTGCGGGTTGGCCAAAGTGTGGATCAAAAATAGCATGTGCAATGGGACGCACATGTAATGGATCCACAACCCATTGCTCAAAATTCCCTTGCCAGGCAACGTGGAACAGATTCCCCGATGTCCAAAGGAAAATAATAGCAAGTTGGCCAAAATGAGATGCAAAAATCTTTTGATAGAGTGCATCCTCAGTCATGCCATCATGGGTTTCAAAGTCATGCGCTGTTGCAATACCAAACCACAGTCGACGTGTCGTTGGATCGTTGGCTAGTCCTGCGCTAAATTTCGGGAACTTCTTCGCCATACTAGATATGTAAGTGTAAGTCAGTCATGTGTTCAAATATCCCATTGGAAAACCCAAAGGTATTCGCCTGAGTTATCAGTAGTGGGAAAGGTAGGCATATGGCGAAAGGAACTCACTTGCGCCATGATGTGTCTCCACAAAAAGGGGGTCTCGTAAAAAAATCGACAGCAGGCAAGGCCTCTGACCGTCATGTCGAAGAACGGTTATCCGACTGCGAGAATACGTGCAAGGAAGAAAGACCATGTGGTCGCGATTCCACCAAGCAGATAGTGAGCAACACCAACAGCACGCCCTTGTGTAATACTTAACGCACGGGGTTGAATTGCTGGGGCAACTTTTAATTTATTGTGGGCCCATACAATTGATTCAATCAATTCTTGCCAATAGCCACGTCCGCTGAAAAGGAACATAAGACTAAATGCCCAAATAAAGTGTGCACCAAGGAAAATAAGACCATAAGCGGACAGTGCAGACCCGTAAGATTGGATCACCTGCGATGATTGTGCCCATAGGAAGTCACGAAGCCACCCATTAATGGTATTGGCACTTTGCCCGAAATTTCCACCTGTAATATGTGAAAGACCGTTGGCTGTAACACTTCCCCATACATCAGATTGCATTTTCCAACTAAAGTGGAAGATCACAATTGAAATAGAATTATACATCCAGAATAATCCGAGAAAAACGTGATCCCAGGCAGACACTTGACATGTTCCACCACGTCCTGGTCCATCACACGGGAAACGGAATCCAAGGTTTGCTTTATCTGGGATTAAACGTGAACTACGAGCAAAAAGGACACCTTTAAGAAGGATGAGTACTGTTACATGAATGGTAAATGCATGAATATGATGAACCATGAAATCAGCTGTTCCCAGTGAAATTGGCATCATAGCAATTTTTCCACCAACAGCAACTACATCACCACCCCAGGTCACACTTGTTGCTGACGCTGCTGTTGGCGCTGTTTGAGCAATGGCATCAACATGGGTATGCTGGATAAACTGTGCAAACACAGGCTGAAGTTGAATGGCTGTATCAGAGAACATATCCTGCGGACGGCCAAGGGCACTCATGGTATCATTATGAATGTAAAGTCCGAAGCTATGGAACCCGAGGAAAATACAAACCCAATTCAAATGTGAAATAATGGCATCACGGTGACGAAGCACACGATCGAGTAAATTATTATAATTTGCTGTTGGGTCATAATCACGTACCATACAAATGGCAGCATGTGCAGCCGCACCTACAATACAGAACCCCCCAATCCACGTATGATGGGTGAAAAGTGAGAGCTGTGTCCCATAGTCTGTTGCAAGATATGGGTAGGGTGGCATACTATACATATGGTGTGCTACAATAATGGAAAGCGACCCAAAAAGCGCAAGGTTAATGGCAAGTTGAGCATGCCATGATGTTGTTAAAAGTTCATACAGACCTGTATGTCCTTCTCCCGTAAAGGGCCCCTTATGTGCTTCAAGAATTTCTTTCATGCTATGTCCAATACCCCAATTGGTACGATACATATGACCAGCAAGAAGGAAGAGCACAGCAATTGCAAGGTGGTGGTGAGCAGTATCACTTAACCACAGGCCACCTGTTACCGGGTTGAGCCCTCCTTTAAATGTAAGAAAATCACTATACTCTGCCCATTGGAGCGTAAAGAATGGTGTTAAGCCCTTCGCAAAACTTGGGTAAAGTTCTGCCATCAGGTGACGGTTCAGAAGGAACTCATGCGGCAGGGGAATTTCTTTTGGATCGACACCAGCGTCAAGGAGCATATTGACCGGAAGGGCAATATGAATTTGGTGCCCAGCCCATGCGAGACTGCCAAGCCCAAGAAGGCCTGCAAGGTGGTGGTTCATCATTGATTCAACATTTTGGAACCATTCCAGTTTGGGTGCTGCCTTATGATAGTGGAACCAACCTGCAAAAAACATTGCTCCTGCTAACAGAAGCCCACCAATAGAAGTACTGTATAATTGTAATTCTGAGGTAATACCACTTCCGCGCCATAATTGGAAAAATCCTGATGTAATTTGAATTCCTTGGAATCCCCCACCAACATCCGCATTTAAAATATCTTGCCCCACAATCGACCATACAACTTGTGCACTTGGTTTAATGTGTGTTGGATCACTCAGCCAGGCTTCGTAGTTTGAAAAACGCGCACCATGGTAGTACATCCCACTTAACCAAATAAGAATAATTCCAAGTTGTCCGAAATGGGCACTGAACACCTTACGAGAAATATCTTCAAGGTCGGTCGTGTGACTATCAAAGTCATGGGCATCAGCGTGTAGATCCCATACCCAGGTTGTTGAGTTTGGACCTTTTGCTAATGTGCGCGAAAAATGTCCCGGTTTTGCCCACTTTTCAAACGATGTTTGAACGGGGTTGCGGTCGACAAGAACCGTGACCTTTTTTGATTCGCGAGAAGGTTTTGAAATTGTCATAGTTATCTATGGAAATTGATGCCGTCACCGGCAAAAAATAATGGAGTTCGGAGGCCGGCATGGAAAAACAAGCCCGAACAAACTTATAGAACGTGTGCAAGAAGGGGGGTTCACGTCAACCAATCGAGTTGGTACGAAACCACGCTTTTTGCCCGGTCGAAAAAATTAACACCTATATCAATAGTATAAAGACACCCCCGAACGCCAAAGGAGGCCGATTTCTTTCACATAATCCTGGAACCCCCTTTATGTGTGAAACAGCCGTATGCGTACGATCAGAGACAGCGTGGGAAAAGCAACTCTCAGTTGATGGCTATTCACGTCATGGAGGAGACAACACCTTTTTAGATGTGCACCCTACTCACGTGGCCTTCCCAGTGGTGCGTGGGGGCACTTAGCCATAGCATATAGTGTAGAAGGTCCCTCTATATATAGATGCCTATGTGTATATACTGTTTCCGTCCTGATGTCCCTCTCTTTTTTTATGATTTTTCCACTTCGTATTTGTTATGTCGGTGTTTATCGATTACAAATTTTACTTCCGCAGTTGTTCGCAGAGCGACATTTGTGCCCATAGTCAATAAGCTAAGGCAAAAATTTGTTGATTCGAATCGATTAAGTTTGAGACTTTGAACTGCTGTTCCAATGATTGCTTGTCCAGCAGGGTGTGTTTGACTGGGAGTATTTTGAGTAGGAGCTGGTTCTTTTTTAAAGGCTCCCAATAAATTCATCATAAAGAGTTGTTGGCGAGGTTGGGTTATTCTATTTTCCGGCTGTGATTTGATTGTGGCATATATAACATACGAGAATTTCGAGACGATTTAGTCGTTGACCAAGTGCGTCAAGCGTGAAGGGTTTAGCTGACCCTTCCTTTGAACGTATATTTTTTGTGTAGTGGAGCTGAATAGAATCGTCACGTCCACAGATACAACAATGAAAATATACTTTATATTTTGTTCTTTTAAATACATTTAATTGGAACGGGTCGTTTTGAATATTAGAAACCCTTCTTTCAATGGATATTTTTTTGTTAGTTGGGGGTATGTGAGGAATTCTGTTTGGTGTTTTGAATCTGGAGAAGTAATTTTGAGTGACTTTCCATATTTTTGAAATGTTTTGCTGAGTGAACTTCGTTCACGACGTGCAATGCTCATAGCACATGAGTAGTGATAGAGGTGCCCGATGTAGTTTAAGGTAGATGGAGAGTCTACGTGCCTGTAATATTGAAATAAACCAAAGTATTTTTCTCGATATGTTTGTACGATCTCGAAAGGGTGTAATTGTGCAAACATTGCATTTCCTTGAGGGAAGAGTGTGTTGTTTTTATATCGTGCAAGCTTCGTGGATACGAGGCAATTACAAATACGAGGTATATCAATTCCAATGCGTATTTTTCTTGAGGTTGTACGGTGTAAGGGGCGAACATATTGGGTGTTACTACCTACATTTTTGGTCGTATTTAGTTTCATGACCTTCATTTGTTGAGGAGTATTCATTTTTACTGTATATCCTAAAAAGGAAAACCCTTTTGTCATCTTTGTTACTAATGTTTTTTCATTATTAAGCGTCATTGATAGAGTTTGTTCCGTAAACTCTTTGATGATTAGTTTTATGTGTTGAGCTTCAGCCTTTGTACCTGTCACACATAGTATCCAATCGTCTGCATAGCGAACATAGTTGGCTTTTCTAGAAATAGACGAGAGTGTATACGAAGTGTGGAGAAGTGTTTTACGTTGAAGAGACTTGAGTGTCTTTGTGAGTTCACGTCTTTTGATATTTTCTTTTGTACTTTTGAGGGACCTACGTATTGTAGACATTTGTTTACGAATACGGCAAAGATCTGGATCGAGGACTGGACGTGGTGGCTTTTCTTCCAATGGTTTAATGAATGTGTGAAATATCCATTTATCAAATTCGAACATGTAAATGTTGAATAGGAGTGGAGAGAGAATGCCTCCTTGTGGAGTTCCGGTGAGTGTGTTTGTGAATGATTCTTGATGCATAACCCCTGCTTCTAGAAGTTGTTTCAAAAGCTTGAGAATCTGTTTATCATGAATACGTTTGGATAAAAGTTGAAGGAGTATTTTATGGGAAATTGAGTTATATGCGTCACTAAAGTCTCCTTCGATTGCAAATGAGGTTCCTTGTGCTCGATTTTTAAGAGACGAGACAGCATCGAAAGTTCCTTTGTTTGGTCGGAAACCATAGTTTGTTGCACGATAATTGGTCATTTTTTCCCATGCTGTGAATTCCGGTTCGTAAATGGCTTCAAGAATCCCACGAAGGGCTTCTTGTACGATTCTATCTTCCTGTGTTGGAGTATCGATAGGACGAAATTTACTTTTTTGTTTCTTTGAAATATATACCCGACGAACGGGTTTGAATTTATACGTTTTCTTTTTGAATTTTGTTGCAATTTGTATTGCTTTATCAACTCCAAAATACATATTTGTGTCTTCAGTTGGATCTACCCCTTTTGTAAGAAAACCTTTATTCGGGTGCATAGAGACTTGGGCATTGATAAAGGTATGGGGGTCCAGAAGAAGATGATATATTTTATAGTTGATGTGTTCTGTATTTTGATTTCTTTTAACGTGAAGCTTTAATCGAATTGACTTATTTTGAAGAGTCTGTTCGATTTGTGCTAATAGTTCGTGTTTTTGGTGTGCTGTTCGAATACGAGCTGGCGGCGTGGTATTCAGTGTATTATCTATTGACATAATTGCGATGAAAAACTTCGTATCTACCCTATATATGGTCCTACGTTCTCTTCGTATTATTCTATTTCTTCCTTCCATTTTGAAGGATCTTCTCGCATGAAGACCGCGTGGGCCTTTGTAGCGAGCAAACTTAGTTGAGTATAAAGTATTCGTATCGGGTGTCCTTCCGGTTTTGTTTTCCCTCGTGGGATGAGTCTGTCTCTATTGAATGATAAGGATGTACGGAAACGATATACACCCTGCAGAGACGGTATTCGACCTTAGATAAGGTTTTATATCGAAAATGGGACGCGAATTCCCGACGAACCTAGACTTCAGGGAGTATGCCCTTAACCCATATTTATTACCTCACGACCATTTTATGCACTCCTTATCCAGTGTATGTATGGTCGTTTTGCTAACATGCTATGTTCCCCGCACCCTTTCGGGACTTAAAGGAGGGTTTTGTGTTTGGTGTGTTTTCAAAGTGATGCACTTGGGTTAGTTAGCTGGTTTTCGGCTATCATCTGCCGGAAGCATCGAAGTGCTTCTAGAATACATTTTCCATCATAAGTCGCACGTTCCCTTCACGTGTTCGTTCACCTACCCCACCGAATACTGATACACCACCATGTGCTTTTGCAATATTGTTGATTAATTCCATGATGAGAACCGTCTTACCAACCCCAGCTCCACCGAAGAGACCAATTTTACCTCCACGACGGTATGGTGCAAGAAGATCAACAACTTTAATACCAGTTTCGAAAATAGATAGTTTTGTATCAAGATCTGTAAAAGCTGGTGCTGCACGGTGAATTTCAAGTGTTGATTGTGCACCAACACTTCCCATTTGGTCAACAGGCTCACCAAGCACATTAAAGATACGCCCAAGTGTTTCTGGTCCAACTGGAACACTTAATGGCGCACCTGTATCAGTTACCGTCATACCACGCATTAGACCATCTGTTGCAGACATAGATACTGCTCGTACCAGATTATCTCCAAGAAGTTGTTGTACTTCTGCAGTTACACGAACATCCTCTCCTACTTCGTTCTTTGCATCTACAATAATTGCATTGTAAATATTCGGCATTTTCCCAGCTGGGAAAGATACATCAAGTACTGGACCAATAATTTGACGAATGAGTCCACTACTCTTCACATTTGCCTCTGTAGTTTGCATGAAAGAACTAAAACGACTGCTTTCACCAAGGATATGGGCCAGTCCGGAGAGTGAGCTCACATTGGAAAACACCGTCGTCCAGTCCATCACAATTTTGTATGGCATATGTACTTTTTCTTTCATTACACTATATCGGAGTGACAGGACTCGAACCTGCGACCCCATCTTCCCAAAAGATGTACGCTACCAAACTGCGCTACACTCCGATTCACTTTCCAGTATACAGTGCGTATGCACAACGCACGCTGCTCCCACCCCATGTGGGTGAGCGCAGGCATGCACCTTAATACCCTGACATACTTTGCCAACTCATTTCAACACCATCTAAAAGAACAGATTGGTTGTAAATTTCAAGAATAATAAGTAAAAACACAGCAAACAGTGCCATGAAAACAGCCATGACAACTGTTGTTCCCCACCCAGGCGCCACCTTTCCAAATTCTGAATTAAGAGGCTTTAGGGCTGTTCCAAGTGGTTTGACAAGTCCAGTTGACGTTTCTTCCGTAGACATTGGGAAAAAGAGATAAAAACATATATACTTTCTGTAAGATATACACAGTATAACCATTGACACCCTTATATTGATGTCCGCTCAAGTAAAGGCCAAGAAATGCACAAAAGCGCCTTTTCTGGCATAGGAGAAGAACGTCTCACCTGATAGCATATCAATATTGTAATACTATATACATATATAGTCGGTAGAAGAGTGTGGACACTCTAAAAACATCCTGTGTGAATGGATGGGTGAGGTCCACTTTTGTGTCGAAATCCTTCAGGTACCCAACAGGGTTTGCGATGTAAGTTTATTTAGTATCATAGGCACAAAAAGGCGTACGACAGCATCTAGACTCTTTGTACACCTCTTTTATAGTGTGAGTGATCGAGAAAGAAAGATATTGTATGAGTCACGACTCGCAGAAACAAGCGAAATCCCCTATTGTTGTTCCTATTCTTACGGTATATCCAACAATAGGGGAAAGATGCGGGCAAGGAGGGAATCGAACCCCCGACACCGTAGTTCGTAGCCACGTGCTCTAGTCCCCTGAGCTACAAGCCCCCATGTGTAGTATAGTCTGTACACGACTAGTTTTCTTCTGACCAACAAGTCTGTTGGTCAGAAAACGTTGGTATAAAGAAATCACATACCGCAAAAGCGGTTAGATATGCTTATTTTGCAATGCGAGGGGGCTCGCGAAAGAAAATTGCGAAGAAAATAATTCCTAGCGTTCCAACAAGTAAAAACGTATAAACGATCGCTTCCATATATTCTCCTTAAATTGGTTGACGGCGAGTTGTAATATCACCAAGTTTCTTAAATGCTCCGAATTCAATTTGATCATCAAGATCAAGGTCAATTCCTGCAAACACGTCACGGAAAATTGTTCGTGCACCATGCCAAATATGGCCAAAAAAGAAAAGAAGGGCAAAACAGAGATGTCCAAACGTAAACCACCCACGCGGGCTACTACGGAACACACCATCTGATGAAAGTGTTGCACGATCAAATTCAAAGATTTCTCCAAGTTGTGAACGGCGTGCATATTTTTTCACACTTGCTGGATCTGTAAATGTTAGACCATCAAGTTCACCACCATAGAATGAAACGCTCACACCAACTTGTTCAATTGAATATTTTGATTCAGCACGTCGGAATGGAACATCGGCACGAACCACACCATCCTTATCAAGAAGAAGAACGGGGAATGTTTCGAAGAATGTTGGCATACGACGAACAGAGAGTTGATTTCCATCTTTATCAGTGAAAATCGGGTGGCCAAGCCATCCAGCAGCAATACCATCACCATTATCCATTGGACCAGAACGGAATAAACCACCTTTTGCTGGGTTATTACCAATATAGTCATAAAAGGCAAGTTTTTCTGGAATTTGTGTCCATGCTTGTGAAAGTGTTCCACCAGCACTTACAGTTTTTTGTACACGCTTATCAATTTCTTGACGGAAGAATCCTTGATCCCACTGGTAACGCGTTGGACCAAATAGTTCAATTGGTGTTGCCGCCGACCCATACCACATTGTTCCTGCAACAGTAAATGCTGCCCAGAACACAGCTGCAATAGATGATGACAGAACGGTTTCAATATTTCCCATAGAAAGAACACTGTAGAGACGCTGTGGTGGGCGTACTGTCAGGTGGAAAAGACCGGCAATAATCCCAAGAATTCCAGCTGCAATATGGTGTGAAGCAATTCCACCTGGATTATAAGGATCGAATCCTTCAGGACCCCATGCAGGTGCAACGGGTTGCACATGACCTGTAAGTCCATATGGATCAGAAATCCAAATTCCTGGACCAAATAGTCCTGTTACATGGAATGCACCAAATCCAAAACACAATACACCAGAAAGGAATAAATGAATACCAAAAATTTTCGGTAAGTCAAGCGCAACTTTTCCAGTACGTGGATCACGGAAAAGTTCTAAGTCCCAGAAAACCCAATGCCAAATAGATGCAAGGAAGAAAAGGCCAGAAAGAATAATGTGTGCTGCTGCAACACCTTCATAACTCCAGATACCCGGTGAAGATGTTGTTTCACCCGTAATTGTCCACCCACCCCATGAGTTTGTGATACCAAGGCGTGTCATGAATGGAAGTACAAACATTCCTTGGCGCCACATTGGGTTGAGGATTGGATCTGACGGATCAAAAATGGCAATTTCATATAATGCCATTGATCCTGCCCATCCTGCTACAAGTGCACTATGCATAAGGTGCACCGAAATAAGACGGCCCGGATCATTGAGTACAATCGTGTGTACACGATACCATGGTAAACCCATAAAAAATCAAAATAAATACATTGATACTTTCTGTCCTCCTTGTATAAAAAAATCGTTGTCACCACCCTTGGTAGGAGCGTCGTGGCCCGCATTAGACAGCAACTCTTGTCGGGGACACATTCAGTTCTGAAAAGTGGGTAATCACATTGTCAACAATCCCATATGCTTTGGCTTGATCCGGTGTATAAAAATTATCACGGTTCAAATCCGAGGAAATCATCTCAACTGGCATTTTTGTAATGTCAGCATATAATTCACACACACACATGCGCAGACGACGCACTTCATTAATATCAGATAAAATGTCTGTTGATTGCCCTTCACTTCCCGCAGATGGTTGGTGGAGCATCACCCTGCTATGTGGAAGACAAATACGATTCCCACGTTGCCCACCACAAAGGACAAAAGATGCCATGGATGCTGCCACACCAATACAGATGGTTGACACCGGGGGTTCCACATATTGAATCGCGTCAAATACACCAAGACCACACATAACTGCACCACCCATTGAATTGATGTAGAGGAAAATACGATCATGGGGATTTTCAATATTTAAATATGATAAAATACCAATGATCTGGTTTCCTAATTCATCATCAAGATCCGACCCTAAAAAGAGTACACGATCACGATACATTCGGTTGTACAAGTCAACCCATTGTGCGCTCGGTTCACCAGGAAGACGATAGGCGACACGAGGAATACCAATCGGCATATATGAAGAAAAAAAAAGGAATAAAAAAGCCTTATATCACGCCTTTTTCCAAAGGCCGCGAACGACCCCAGAAAAATACTGCCACACCAGTCGTGAACGTGAGGGCAATGAGACCCATGCACTTTTAGCTCCCAACTTTAAAAGCTTCTACAAAAATACCGAAGAAAAATCCTACGCGTCCAAGCATTGCTAAGCGAGGTGCAGGGTATTCTGCGA
>JACLAB010005367.1_pt1 | contig 14737 bp, 28 predicted proteins | sample 8027921 | NCBI WGS metagenome assembly JACLAB01 (sample SAMN15725117, study PRJNA655200) | protist metagenome | isolation source: fluorescence activated cell sorting (FACS) single amplified genomes of... | place: USA: West Boothbay Harbor, Gulf of Maine | collected 2000-07-19 | reverse complement strand
ATGAATGTAATCTACGATCAAGAAGTTCCACTCTATAGCGACTACCTTAAGTTAGCCGGTACTTGTGACTGCGCTTGTAAGTTTGACGGTGTTAATAGCATCGTTGATTTTAAGACTTCTCGCTTTCCTAAAAAGAAATCTATGCTTGACCATTATTTCATTCAAGCATGTGCATACTCAATTATGTGGGAAGAACGCACAGGTATGTCAATGCCTAATCTTGTTATTCTTATGGATGTTGATAATGGTAGAGCTCTGACATACAAAGAGCATCGTGATAACTGGACAGAAAAGTTACACGAAACGATAGAGCTATTCTATCGGAGACAGAAACAAATGGTACTGTCCTAAATTATTTTTCCAAAAACCGCAATTAACTGTGTACATCTCCTTAGAAGTATGGTATAAGTGTACCATGATAAGGATAATATTTGTTATGAAAGGAAAAATATGAAACATCTAAATAATCTAAATAAAGTAATCTTAACTGACTGTGATGGCGTTCTCATGAATTGGGAATACGCCATGAACGTCTGGATGCAATCTCAAGGATATAAAATCGTTGAAGATGGTCAAGAACATTATGATATGGGAGATCGGTATAATCTTGATCCAGAACTTAAGCATCGGCTAGTTCGTCAATTTAACGAATCTGCTGCTATGGGTTTCTTGCCACCTCTTCGTGATGCTATGTATTATGTAGATCTTCTACATCGTAAACATGGTTACACTTTCCATATGATTACGTCTCTCTCAAAAGACGAGCATGCACAAAAGCTTCGTATTCAAAATACTAAAAAGCTTTTTGGAGATACTGCCTTTACGCAATTTATCTTTGAAGATACTGGTGCTGATAAAGACGATGTGCTTGAACCATATCGTGACACTGGTCTTATGTGGATTGAAGACAAACTTGAAAATGCCGAACTTGGCAATGATCTTGGTCTTGAGTCTATCGTTGTTGAACATGCACACAATATGCATAATACCGCATTCCCAACCTTTGCTAAATGGAAAGACATTTATGAATATATCACTGGCGAGTCTGCTTAGTTTACGTTCTGAGTATGAAGAAATAATTAGACGATATCGTATTCCTGATGAGCGTAAGAGTAGTTGTATAGATAACCTTGTATGGTTTAAAGCCAACGGTAGAGGATCAAATCGGCTAAGATCTCGATACGAACGTGCTATTGAAATTGCTGATATTATTTTAGAAGAATATGAAAATGAAAAAACAAGTCATATACCAAGTATACGTGGGAAGAAGGTCACGGCTCTATGATCACTGCATAGAATCTGTTAAAGATTATTGTAAGCAACATAACATAGAACACGTTGTACAAAAGCAACCAATCCTAAAAATCAAGCCTGATGTCTTTTCTACAAATCGTAGTAAAGAATCATATGAAAAACATGGCGGATTCCTTCCAATATTCGAGAAGGAAAACGCCTTTAATTATTTAAAGACCAATGATCAAGTTGCAATCATTGACGCTGATATTTGGGTTAGGCCAGGATCTTCAAACATATTTGATAAGGTACCGGAAGAGTATGATTTTGCCGGAGTACTTGAACGAGATATGCCTATCACTCCACAATATCTTCGTAAGATAGCAAACTATTCTCGTATGCAATATGGAATGCCAAATATCAATCATTTGTTTGATTGGAAGCATAAAAGTGGAGCTGGTGCTGACTTCTATAACATGGGAATGATGGTGCTTAATCAGGGATTTAAAGAATATCTCAAAGGTCAAACTCCTATGCAGTTTTTAATGAGACCTGAATTTAAACCTTTTATTGATGGCATGGGTAATTGGAAATGGTCAACAGATCAAACGCTTCTTAATGTTTTTGTAAAAGAAAGCGGCATGAAAGTAAAGAACCTAACATTCCATTGGAATGGTTTATTTACTGGAATTGAATCTAACAGAGTTAACGAATGTAATTTTGTACACTTCTTCTTGAAAGATAAACTTCCGGCACGCGGTGAAAATGTAGAGGAACTTATGTCATATGTTGGTTAATAAGAAAATATTTGTGCACATACCTAAGAACGCAGGCATGACTATTAGGCATAGTGCGTTTTTAAAAGATAAGATTTTAGTTAATAACCAAGACACTCATAAAAGTCGAGAGTATACTCAAGAACTTTTAGATACAATGGCAATGACCGGTGATCACCACGGCATTGAACACGCTCGTTGGAAAGATCTTAAGTCTGACTACACTGAACACTTTGGTGCCTTTGCCGTTATCCGTAACCCGTGGGATCGTGTAGTGTCTCGCTATTTCTTTGCCAAAAAGGTTATTGAGGTAGAGAGAAAGGTAGATGCAAGTTATGCAGATGTTTCGTGTTTTGAGGCGTTTTTGGAAGAACGTCATAAATGGGGTAAGCAACCGTTTATGTGGCACCGTGCGATTCGAGGATGGTATCCTGCTCTTGATCATGTTAGCGATAACGCTGGGAATGTTAAATGTGATATATTACGCTTTGAGCATTTAAATGAAGATCTTATGGCATATTTTAAAATTCCACAAATGTCTCGCGCGCGCAATGTTACAGCTTTAAATAAAGGTACATATATGGATATGTACAATGCTGAGACCGCTCAAATTGTAGGTGACTGGTACAAAGATGACATTGATTATTTCGGCTATGATTTTGATTCTGGCCCCAGCAAAAATTATTGGAGATTAGATAATGAGTGAACTAGGAGATTTATTTAATAAGTACGGATGTGATAAAACAAAAAAGCATATGTACGATAGAATTTATGGGCCAGCTTTAGAAAAGTTTAAAGATAAGAAAATTAATATTCTTGAAATTGGCGTGTTTAACGGACATAGCACAGAAGCCTTTCACGAATTTTTGCCTAAAGCAAATCTATATGGATTAGATATTTTTGTACGAACTAAGGCTACAGACTTGCCGTGTTACAAGAAAGATCGTACACAATACCTTAGGGCGAGTTCTATAGAACCATCGGTGTCGCGACAGCTTAAGGCAAAGTTTGGTGACATAAAGTTTGATGTTATTATTGACGACGGTCTACATACACCTAGTGCTAATAAACTTACGTTCAGACATTTATCTCCTTTCTTAAAAGAAGGAGGTCATTTTTTTATTGAAGACGTATTTCCTTTGGAATTAATGACTATGAAACAATTACAGCATCCGTGGCTGGTTAGGCATCCTGATCGTTATAATCCTCTAGATAATAATATGTTTCTAAAAGAAATTGAAAGTTCTAATATGAAAATCACACGTCATGATAATCGTAAATTGACAGGAGAACCTGATAGCTACATAATTGAGCTAAGAAAATGAAAGCCTTTGTTATAACACTGGATAGTAATATTACATCAGAAGCTGGCTCGATGGAATGTATTAGATCATCTCATGGTGTCGGCAATGATTTTGTAATAACTCCATACCGTGCTATACAATCAAAAGACGCTATGGCAGCTTTGAATCAAGAAGGAATTAAGTGGACATATCCTTGGTCTCAGCCAAAATTAGACTTTGCGTCTGGATTAAGATTATCACCATATAATACACGAGATAAAAGTAAACGTGTCGGATGTTTTATGAGCCATTATAATTTATGGAAAATGGCAGCAGATAGTACCGATCCAATTCTAGTATTAGAACACGATGCACTGTTTACAAAGCGATTAGAATATGATACAATATTAGATAACAACTATGGAGTTATTGGTATTAATGATCCACGAGGAGCAACTCGTAAGTCTACAGTTTATCATACAATGATAGGTGAAAGCCGTTGGCCAGTACAGCCAGTTCCTCGTATAGATGATGTAATGATACCACAAGGACTAGCCGGAAACTCAGCATATATAATTAAACCATGGGCTGCTAAGCATGTGATAAACAAAGTAAAAGAGATTGGTGCATGGCCTAATGATGCTTTACTTTGTTATCAGATATTTGGTATTGCCTTTCTAGGTGTTACTAAGAAATATTATACAAGGGTTCAGGGGCTTCCCTCTACAACTACATTATGAAAAATTACGTAATTACAATTATGGATAATGAGAAGTCTATTTTAGTTGCTAATAGATGTATTAAATCAGGACTGTCTATTGGCGGTTTAGAGATAGAACATTGGAAAGCCACTACGCCTGCAGACGATCTTGATGATTTTATTAAGTCTGAAAATATTAATATATCCGCAATGAACGAAGTTTATTCTCGCACGCCAAATTGCGTGGCTGCGTTTATATCTCATTATAAGCTATGGAAGTTATGCGCCGAAGGTAAAGAAGAAATTACAATCTTTGAGCACGATGCTGTTTGCGTAAATAATATTCCAACACACATAAATTACAACGGAGTTATATCTCTCGGTAAACCATCTTATGGGAAGTATAACACTCCTTTAGGATTTGGAGTTAACAGGCTGACTTCAAAACGGTATTTCCCTGGAGCTCATGCATATAGAATTAAACCAACAGCGGCAAAGATGTTAGTTCAGCAGGCTAGGTTTGAAGCAAAGCCTACTGATGTATTTTTAAACTTAGAGAGTTTTGCGTTCTTACAGGAATTTTATCCTTGGCCAGTTGAAGCAAAAGATAGTTTTACCACTATTCAAAGCGAACGTGGCTGTTTAGCTAAACACAACTTTAATAATAATTATGAGATAGTAGATGTCTAATCCAGATTTAACAAAAGCCTTTATGACAGGCAGTGATAAAACCACGGAATGGATGTTACCGTGGATGCTTGATAACTATCAAAAACATAACTCAACTCCGATTACGATTGTTGATTTCGGTATGTCAGATGAAATGCTATATCACTTAGAATCACGGGTTCATTCAATAGGTAAACTAGAAACAAAAAGAAATGTTGCAACATGGTTCTATAAGCCTGGTGCTATGCTAAACTCTCCGTACAAATCTACTTGTTGGCTAGATACTGATGTAGAAGTATTGGGAGACATATCCGGAATCTTTGATAATTTATTATATGAAAAATTACATATGGTTATTGACGTTCCATGGTCCAAGCGTGGTGGCGATACAATGTATAATTCTGGTGTAGTAGCATTTAGAGGTAAACCAGAAGTTTTAAAAAGATGGAATCAACATTGCTATGAATATCCTCAAAGAGGAGATCAAGAAACCTTACACGCAATGCTAGATCCATTACAAAAAGCAATACATATTAAAGAATTATCTCATTCATATAATGTTTTGAGATTAGACCACATAGATAAAACCGCACCTAAAAATATTTTAGTAAACCACTGGACCGGCCAAAAAGGTAAAGACCATATTCGGAGTTTGATGAATGAGTAAAGTAGCACACATTATTGGTAATGGTGATAGTCATAGATTTTATAAACCTGCAAAAGGTATTATCATGACATGCAACTTACCTCCTGTGACAGATATTAAAAACGTTTATGCTACCGCTATTGTTGATTTTAAAATGTGCCGAGCTATGCACGAAGGTTCGGTAGATCTTAGGGCTTATGATTGGGTTATGGGAGCAAGACCTAAAAAATATACAGAGATGAAGCCAGACTTCTATATGAGATTCGCAAGTCATATCAAAGAATTTTATCTTGAGTTGCCAAGATATGCTGCTAACTATACAGATTTTAATTGCGGGCACATGTGTACACACTATGTTGCTAATAAATTAAACTGTGACGAAATACATATGTACGGCTTCGATTCTATGTTTGATTTTAATCTTATAAGCACTACAGACTTTGTGCTAAACTCAAATAGAGATCACTTTAATACTCATCGACTAGCAGAAAACTGGCGGCCTATTACTGAAGGTCTGTTCAAAGAATTTCCTAATACACAGTTTGTCGTATATCATCAGCACGATAAAGCAAAAATTAATCTACCAAAAAATGTTGAAGTTCGCGTAAGTTAACTGTGTACATTTTAATTGTTTTGTGTTAGAGTACTTGTATGATTATTGAATTTACCGGACATATAAAAAAGGCTATTCGCGAGGAATCCGAATTAGCTATATGGTTTGCTAAAGAGCAGCTTATGCCACGTTATAGAAAAATAGATATCACCGTAAAATTCGTACGAAACCTGAGGGCCAAAGAAGGAATTCATGGTGATGTTCTAGATGAGGATGACAGAGAGTATACAATAAGGGTAGATTCCAGTCAGGCTAGAAAAGAAATTATCGCCACTATATTACATGAGATGGTTCATGTGTACCAATATGCTACTCGTAAGATGACTCAACCTTGTGGCGATCGTATAATCTATGAGAAAAAAGCATATCCATGGAATATGGAATATGAGCAAAAACCGTGGGAAATAGAAGCTCACGAATTAGAGCGCGTTTTATATGACAATTTTTATAAATAACCGTATGTTTAACAACAACGGAGTTTCTGAATGGAAGAAGAGGAGCTGCGATTGTTCTCTCTAAGAACGGACGACCCCTGTGACCATATTACAGACTACTCTACAGAATGGGAAAAGTGGTTTAAAAGCAATGAACAAGAAGAATCAAGACCCCGAACCGGAAAGATACTACGAATGGATGCTGTGGAAGATGCGGCAAGTAGAAGCTTTATCGGACTCGGACAAAAAAATTCTAAGTGATTGATCTGTAACGAAACTATTTTAGCAAAAAACTAAATTAACTGTGTACATTCTCTTTTAGATATGTTATAAAGGATATATCAAGAGGAGATTAACATGATGACTTTTACTTATTCAGACGACTGTTTCTCAGATCTCCATAAAGATGTTTATGGTTTTCGCCCTCGTGGTACGATCTTTGAAGATTGGGATTCTATGGAGCCTGCTCAGAAGCAAGCCTATTGGGATGAGCTTTGTGCAGAGCTAGAAGCTAATAATATCGCCGAGAAACAACAGGCAGAGAACGCTGTTGCTCGCTTTGAGGCTCGTATCAAAGACGTTATCGAGCTAGGTGCCGGTAATCGCGCTAACGCCCTTCTCTGGATGACTGGTTCAGAAAAGTTCTTTCATTCTCAAAGCGTAGAGCATTTTGTTTGGGAGCAGGGTATCTTGTTTACTGATTACGGTAAACAACTAGTTAAAGACCTTTGTGAAATTGTAGAATATGAGGAATATGTATAATGTGGTATGTTGAAGTAATTGAAAGCTGGACTAATCAAGACGTTCAGATTTGGGAATGCCTAACAAGGCAGCAGTCTCGTGAAATCCATAGACAGTTTTCACAAAGTGGTGCTGCGATGGTACGGTCAGGCATTATGCAATGAGTATGCATATGATTAGAGGGGTGCAAGTCCATGGTGTAGGTAAGCGCCGTAAGGCAAAACAAAAATCGCACAAACTATTGAAGGCTGAAGCCGAACATAACAAGTTTTTAGAGAAGCTTGGTGTGGGTAAGTCTAAAGGTGACTATCGCTATGACTTACCCAACTACAAAACAAGTAGCGATTTGCCACCAACATCTGATACAATATGTTCCAATGGAATTGTAAAAGAAACTAATAAATATACAGGTAATGAGATAGCAGGAATTGTGGTTACACACAAATCTAACTTAATGCCGATTCGTAAAGACAACAAGCAGGCTGCTATAGATGCTGCCAGCATGAGAAGATAATATGTGGACGCTAGTTTTTATAGTATTTATGGAGGATGAATTAGTATCAACAAATGTTGGTACATACGAAACAATGTATGAATGCTTTGGTAATAGAGAACAACTAGCTATAACTGCAGGTGGTAAAGACGGACATTATCCCACTGATATGCAGGGAATCTGCGTTAAACGAAATGATAAATGAGAGGATATAATATGAAACTATTTACAACTGCAGCAGTTATCGCATTGACAGCAACAGCGTCATTTGCAGATACTTACCGGGCAACTATCACAAAGGTAGAACCTAATTACGGATACCGCCAGGTTTCTGTACCAAATACCGTATGTCAAAATGTAGATGTGCCTATTTACGGTACAGTACAAGGTGGCGGTGCTTCTGGCGGTGATGTGCTTGGAGGCATGATCCTCGGAGCGTTGCTCGGTAAAGGTGTAGGTGGTAATGATAAAGGCGCAGCTGCAGGAGCAGTACTTGGTGGTGTAATTGCTGCTGATAATAATAGATCTCGTCAAGTAATTACTGGCTACCAAACTCAGCAGCAATGCCAGCAAACAGTTTCATATGAAAACCAACGATATTTAAAAAATAATAAAATTTACTTTACATGGAACGGAATTAATGGTACTGCTCACACGTATAACAATTATAATATAGGCGCTGTGATACCAATAACAATTAGCATACAGGCAAAATAATGTCAGAAATGTTTGATTTCGGCTTTACTGCCGTAGACGAAGAAGAGTTAGAGGCCGTACAGAAAGTTTCTGTTGCGGCCGAATCTACTGAAGACAAACTGCATAGTTTATATAATGCAATTATACCACTGCTCAATAATTTAAAACAGAATCCTGAAAAGGATTATATATTATGGCCAAATAGATTAGAAAAAGTAGAGCAGTTTGAAAGTCATTTGCAGTCTATTTACAAAGGATAGCACATGAATACTTTATTTACTGCACTTCTGCTTATATGCAATATGGAAAATGGAGTTCCTGTTTGCAAAGGCATGGCAAACCCTGGGCTTTACCCTAACTTAGATATATGCTTAGTAAGCGTGGCCGAAGGAATAAAAACTTTTGAATCAAGCGGATTTAAAGTTGTGCGCTATCAGTGCTATGAGTGGAATACAGGCACAGATCTTAACGATCTACTCTGAACTCTTCATTGTTTCAGGTATGCAATATGCCCTAATGACCGGAGATCCTGTGTAGGTAAAATTTAGTTCTCTTGCCATATATGTACAGTCTGATAGTTTAGAGAAATAAACTCTATCAGCTATTTCTTCACCTCCACTTACTATCAGTAGTACAAAATATATCGCACCAAATTCAACCACCAGTTCACCCAATTATGTTTTACCACCTACGTAACCGGCAACCAATCCAATGATGCCAGTGATGCTCATCTGTAACAACTCTACTATGTTACCGTCTAATTCACCACCCTGTTCATTTGCCGTAGCAAACTCATCTATTACAATTAACCCGAGCAATGCCATTAAACCGCACGCCATGACAAGGACAATAAGTCCTTTAATATTACTAATCATTTAAAATTCCTCTACTACAAACTCGCCCCAGGCTTGGCCAAATATCCATATTAAAACTAATATATACGCAGATGCAACTAATAGTGCAGGCACAACAAGTAGCTGTATCCAACGCGGTTTATTCTTTACCCAACGAATTATTTTTTTAATTTTATTTTTTAATCCATCTAATACATAAGTGCCTATTGTCCAACGTATCATTCTCATTACTATTAGAATAGGCGAAGTGATTACATCAAAGAGTACTAAGAAAAGATCTACACAAGCATCGACAATATTGTCAAGGCTAAATACTTTCTTGAGTTTATTCTTATCCATTTTTTACCCGTTCTTAAACACCAAAGCTCTCTCCGCATCCACAACTTGCTGTTGCATTAGGATTGACCACCTTTAAGAAGGATCCTCCTAACTCTTCAACATAATCAATTGTGCATCCGAAGATAAACATTTCAGCCATTGGGTCTAACCATAGGTTTTCTACTGTAGCAGCTGCATCAGTCACACCCCATTCATATTGAAAGCCTGCGCATCCCCCGCCTTTTACAGCAAGAGATACGTTTGGCTTACCAACCTTTTTCAAATATTCTTTGGCAGGTTCAGTTACTTTTATCATCGATTATCTACCACTGTTTTCTTTTGTACTGTTGTTACACTATTCTTTTTAGATGCAGCTATGGCTTCCTTACCATAGAAGGCTGCAACTATCGCTGCGACTGACACAAAGTAAACCGCTGCCATATCACCAAGGATTTCACCAGCTTGTACTAGTCCTAACCATATTGCAAGTACTACAGAGAAAGGATATAGCAGCATTCCAAATAATGCAAACCATGCCATGTTTCTCTGCGCATCTTGTTTCTTATCTTCATTTTCCATATCAGAACGCATGTCCTGAAGTTCAATCATTCTCTGTTCCATTGCAATCTCTTCATCAGTTATAATGCCATCACCATCACGATCCAAGTGATTCCATTGGGAATCAGTATCTAGTTGTTTACCGGCCATTTTTTACCTCTTTAAATTTTTCTTTAGTGGACATTTTGAATCTGGGTAGTACCAAAACTTTTTATCATAGTATCGATTGGGTTTAATTACATTCTCTCTATATGTACATACTTGCACAAACGTGTTTGCACCGTTAATCCAAAAATGCGTATACGTCACGGCTACTAATATAAACTCTACCACCACCTCTGGCCAATACCGATTAAGTAAAAGATACCGCCCATTACAGCAATGCACAATATACCTAAAACTATACCAACAAGCCACTCAATAATTAATTGCTTACGTTCTTCAGCTGCGTATATGGCTTCCTTGCGTTCCTTCCGCATCTGGCCTTCCATACGTACTATCTCATCCCAGGCGGATGGTCCATAAAATAGAGAAATATGCGAACGAAGTTCTTCACGCATCTCCTTTGCCTTCTGTTTATGCCCCCATGTCTCCAATGCTGTTTGCTGTACTTGGCTGGCACCAAACAGTTTCTTAAACATAGGCGGATTTTCTGCCTTACCATGGGCATAGTCTAAATCTGACATAGCACCTGCCCACTGATTCAGGGTAGATCCCATTTCATGCAAGTCTTTTCCGACTGCAAATGCCTTCTTCAGACCATTGTATGCAGCAGTAGCCCCAGCTATAGCCGTTACTGGATCGATCATCTCGAGCCTCGTCATCGTTGTTCCTGAAGGTATTTATAAATAAAACGTAATTTAGAGGAATAATATATGTTAAAGAAGAAACCGATAATTATTTCTGTAGGATGTTCTTTTACTGATATTAATTTTTGGTCACACTGTGAAGACTTACAAGATTCTGAACGAGGAGGTTGGCCAATATGGACAGATTATTTTAAAGGTAAATTAGAAAAGCACTATAGTACAAAATATGAAATTATGCATTTTGGACAATCAGGCGCTGGCAATGATTTTTGTTTTAACCATATTGCAAAAAGTTTTGCAAAATATAAAGATAGAATAAAATTTGTATTATGGGGTGGGACAGAGTTTGAACGATACTATAGTCCAATATCTGGATTAAACTTTAATCCGAATGCAGACCTGCGCGCATATCCTAAATTTAAAAATATGTCTGAAGAGTATTGGGATAACAGTTACCAGAAAATGCAAGAAGCAAATGTACATAATGCTATAAAATTTCAAGTACAAAAATACGGTAGAAAAAGAATTATAGAGGAAAACTTACAGCGTTACTGGAATGCTTTATTACTTTGCCAAAAATATAATGCTACGTTATTACTGACTCAGTTATTAGCTCCGGTTCATAGTACATCTAATTTTACTTATGAATTTAAAAGAATACTAGGAAAACCTGAATCCGAATTGCCGATTGATCTCAAATGCACTAGGGAATTTGAAGTCGATATGGCAATGCGTAGTCCATTTTTTAAGGATTTATATGTTTATAGAAAACATTTCTTCAATCTTCGCTTTCTACATATTAAAGAAGAGATCGATGTAGGAGTTAATCATTGGTCTGCTTACGTAGATATGGGTAATTACAAAGAAAAATATCAGATTAAACCGCGGTCTGCAGAGGAGCCACCATCTTTCGGTAAAAATCCACATATAGATACTCATCCAAATGCAGCAGGTCAAAAAAACATAGCAGATCAATTATGGGAACATTATGAAACTAATTTTTTATAGAATAAGGCTTTTCTTTTTATCAAAATTCAGAAAACAAAACTCTGACGAACCGCACGTGTTTATATACGAAGAAGATGAGTAAACCTTTTGTATTGTGGTCGCACCCAAGGTCTGCTAGTAGTCAGTTTTTAGAGATATATGCTAAAGATGTTAACATAAAAGTAAACCTACACGAGCCTATTAAAAAAGGATCTAAAGGATTAGAAGATTTACTTAATGAGCAAGTCTCATTTAAAGTCATGGGTTATCACTCTACAGAAGAAATAACTAATCAAATTATCAATGCAAACTACGAACATGTTGTTTTATTTAGAAAAGACATATATCGAACTTATCTTTCATTTTCTTTTTCAAAGCTTACAGATATATGGCACAGAAATCAAATTGACACAGGAGAAAAAGGTGATATTGATATCATTAAAGCCGTAGTTAAAGCTAAGCTATTTCATAATGTATCAACTACTGTTAGAGACATCAAATCATACTATGAAGGTTTAAACAATATCTATTTACATTTAGACAAAACCGGTGTACAATTTAAGTTAATTGAAACAGGACAGGCAATCGATTATCTTGGCTCTACAGGATATCAAGATACCGATAGATATTATTCTCATTTAGAAAATTCACATGCAAAAGACGAATTAGAATCGTTTATACAAACATTAGAAATATATAAAAACCATGATATGCAAAGCACCATTTAATAATATGTATTTCAATGTATCTGGCGAGGCTTCTCCATGTTGGAAGCTTCCAGGTTATGTTGATACCTGGTCGCATGAACGTAGCGTTAAAGAGATATGGTTTGGCGAGAATTTTCAAAAGTATCGTGATGCGTTATCGCAAAGCATATTTTTAGATCGCTGCAAAGAATGTGAAAAAGATATTGCTAACGATGTTTGGCCATTGGCAAAGGCATATGAAAACTTTCCGGTTCAAGAGTATCCGAGCATGATGGAATTGGAATTAAGTAATCGCTGTAACCTCGAATGTATTATGTGTTCACCGATGCTAAGTAGTGGTTTGGCCAAGAAAGCAGGATTACCTCTGTTAGAACCGTATGACGATACGTTTAGAGAACAGCTCAAAGAATTTTATCCGCATCTAAAAGAATTAAGGTTTAATGGTGGCGAACCGTTTGCTCAGCAAATTGTATTAGACATTTGTGAAGATGTTTCAAAGATTGCACCAGACTTAGAAATTAGTATTGCAACTAATGGTACAGTAATGAATAAAGTCGTACGCCATCTGATGGATGTGTGCAATCTAAAAATCAATATAAGTATTGATAGCCTTATTCCAGAAAGATATTCTAAGATTAGAGTCAATGGCGATCTAAATAAGGTGATGAAAAACTTTGATATATTTAAAGAATATTGTGATAAGCATAAAAGAAACTTATGTATTATGGTAAATCCCATGAGAAATAACTGGGAAGAAATGCCACACTTTTTAGACTTTTGTCATAAGCACAATGTGTATCTCTGGTTCAATACTATTCTATATCCGCCACAGTGTGCAATTCATAATCTGCCATCTGATAAACTCGAAACAATTTATAATGAACTCAGTAAAGAAACAAAGAAAAGAGCTGGAATGAAGAATTTTAAAATACTGAATCATTTAGTCGAAGACCAAATTAAAAACTGGTTATTGGATAGCTATACATGAAACGATATAAAGATCTTATAAGCAGTAAAAAACTTAAAGTATCGTTAGACTTATCGACTTACTGTAATGCTGCATGCCCGCAATGTCATCGTACTAGCACAAATGGTTTAGGTAAAGTTGACTGGCTGCCTTTAATTAAATGGTCGCTCGATGATTTTAAGCGACAGTTTCCTGAAGGAAGCATGAACTCACTCAAAAGGTTTGAGATCTGTGGTACATGGGGAGATCCCATGATGAGTAAAGATATCGGTAAAATTACAAAATACATTATTGATAATTCAGAAGCAAGTGTACATATCAATACAAATGGCGGAATGCGTACACCAGAATTTTACGAAGATCTTGGTAATTATTGTGGTAAAAAACTTTTAGTTTATTTTGATGTAGATGGTACTACTAACGAGATGCATCAGAAGTATCGTAGAGGCGTAGATCTGCAGACTGTGCTAGATAATATGGAAGCGCTGTCAAATACCGATGCCATTACAAGAGCATTTGTAATTCTCTTTAAACATAATCAAGACCATGTGTATGACATTAAAGATATGTGTAAAATGTATGGCGCAGAGTCTGTTTACATTATTAAGTCGGATAGGTTTCTTGTAAATAACAGATTTAACTTTATAAATGAAAATGGAGAAACTGAAACTCTAGAAGAAATTGATAAAGATTTAAACCATATGATTGAAAATCCATGGGTAGATAATGCTTCTAAAAATATTATGAATAGAATAGGCAAAAAAGATAAAAACATATTGACTGCGTATAGAGGCACAAATGACAGATAAAGATAAACCTAAAATTACATGCCAGTGGTTAGAAAAAGATCAGATCCTTGTAAACCCTGATGGACAGGTTCTCCCTTGTTGTTATCTGGCTAATTCTAATTTCCTAAATAAGATTGATATAACACAAGGTGACGCTTGGCAAAAGCATGATGTGTTGCTTGAATATACTGCGAATAAAGAAGACTACAATTTAAACCATAAAACTATGGATGAAATTCTATTATCAGATTGGTTTAATATTGATTTACCGAAATCTTGGGAAAGTTATGAAACTCTCCCTACACCATGTTGGACATTTTGTGATGGCTTTCAAAAAGATAATGAGACCGAATAGTTCGGCTTTTCCAAATGAACACGAAAGTGCACTTGATGCACTTAGTATGCTAAATAGCCCGTTCATACCTGAACTATACAGTTATAATGATATAGAATATGAATGCGAAT
>JACLAB010003538.1_pt1 | contig 14747 bp, 11 predicted proteins | sample 8027921 | NCBI WGS metagenome assembly JACLAB01 (sample SAMN15725117, study PRJNA655200) | protist metagenome | isolation source: fluorescence activated cell sorting (FACS) single amplified genomes of... | place: USA: West Boothbay Harbor, Gulf of Maine | collected 2000-07-19 | reverse complement strand
GTCACCTCGTAAAACTCTTCCGTCGCGACCGCGGATTCCGCCACCTCGGACGCGTTCATAAAGATGACGTGTTGTTTTCTTTTCGAGATTGGGGAGATTAATGCTCCCGATGATGCCAAAGATCTCATCTTTTGTTGTTTTTGTTGTTGTTGTGCGAACTTTGACGAAGTCGTTTTCGTCGTCGCCATCATCGCGTTGGTAGTAGTAGCCATTATGTATTACGTGCCGTGTGCGATAAAAGTAAAGATCTCAATATTTAAGCGCGAGACGAGACAAAACAAGTGACGAGACGAAAGGAGATGAATTTTTTTGCCAAAGTGGATATTTTCTCTTTTTTTGAGATGGATTCTGAACCACGAAAAAATGTAACGAGAAGAAAGAAAAAAAACTTTTCAGCATCATCGTCACAACAACAACATCAGGAGGAGCAACAAAGAAGAGAGATGAGATGGAAAAAAGACGACGCTTTTTCCAATTTTAAGAGAGTGTTGTTCTTTTCTCGAAAACGGCTTTGTTGTATACACGCAAGAACGGTAGTATTATATATATATATATATTACTTCGATGATGATAAAAACCGATCTTTCTCGATCCTATTCGTGGCGAGATCCAACTGTCTATCGATGTGCTTCAACGCGCTGAGTTGATTGTTCAGCGCGGAGACTAAACTTCGCGTGGCATCGCCGTCGCCTTTCCGTAAACCTCTCTGCTCTTGCATGGCTTGGTAACGAGAAATTGTTTTGCTCGCGTCTCGCAAGGAGTTGCCGATTTGTAAAATCTGCCCGGAGACTTGCTCGGCTAATCCGTATAAACGAGCCGTGGAGCTGACGTCTCGATCGACGTCTAATGTTTCGCCTAATTGTTGGTACAAACGATCGACGCCGTTTTCCATGTCCGTCAACGCGCGTTCGGTATCTTCTTGGTGTTGTTCGATGACGCGAATTTGCCGTTCCATGACGTCTTGTTGGGATTTCGCGTTGACTAAATCGACTTGCATCTCGAACAGTTCCCTCCGCCGTTCGACGATTTGCTCGTCCCAATCTGCTATTATTTGTGCTTTTTTCTTAAAATCCGCGGTTCTTTGCGCGAGTTCTTTGTTCCAGTATTGTAACGTTTCGCCGACGGATTTGCCGACCAAGTCGGTCGGTCTCGATAAATTCACCGGCGGAGGCGCCAAGGCGGAAGATGTTGATTTTGTCGTTGTTGCCGCCGCTGCCGTTGTCGTCGTTGGAGCAGCTGGAGTAGATGCCGGCGCTGCTGCAGCCCCAAAAAGACTACCACCTGTTGCAGCGGGTTTGGCCGCTTCTGTTGTTGTCGTCGCTGGTTTGGCCGCACCAAAGAGTCCACTTCCTCCAGCGGCTGGCGTTGTCGTCGCAGGTTTAGCCGCACCAAAGCTAAAGGATGGCGCGGCAGGTGTGGCCGCAGTTGGCGTGGCTGCAGGTGCCGCACCGAAAAGACCGCCTCCCCCAGTTGTTGTTGCTGCTGCGGCCGGTGCTGCTGGTGCTGCTGCTGCTGGTGCTGCGCCGAAAAGACCGCCTCCTCCAGTTGTTGTTGTAGCAGTTGTTGCAGCACCAAAGAGACCACCTCCAGTGGAAGTCGTCGTCGTCGTCGATGCTGGCTTCGTTCCAAAGCTGAACGATGGCGCAGCAGTAGAAGTTGTTGTCGTCGTTGCCGCAGGCGTAGCAGCCGTACCAAAGCTGAACGATGGCGCAGCAGTAGAAGTTGTCGTCGTTGCCGCAGGTGTAGCAGCCGTACCAAACGAAAACGCGGAAGTACCACCAGCCGCGGGCGTCGCAGTAGGTTGAGCCCCCCCAAAGGAGAAACCTCCAGCTCCGGCCGGCTTCTTAGCTTCGCCACCGCCGGCACCAAAGCTGAACCCGGACATTGTTTTGATACTCTTTTACTGTTTTCCTCCTGTGTTGTTGAGAGAGTATAGAGTGGTGAGAAACAAGAGAGAGAGAGAGAGAGAGAGAGAGAGAGAATTTAGTCCGTGAGATTGAAAGTGATCCGCGAGTATCGACCACCCGCGAACCGTGGAGATGGACCACAAACCGGTTTGTCGTCCGGCGCTTTTTACGGCGAGATTAATATCCGCTACGGAAGTTAAAAAGACTATCCCATTCGTATTCGAGGATGCCTTAGGCAAAGCAGCGTTTAAAGAAGAGAAACGCGCGTTCACATGCGTATACATATCGCTCCTCGCGGTGAAAAATATAGAAAGTCTCAGGAAGTTTGAGGCATAACGAAAATCACAGACGTGTCTCACGTTATTGGAAATTCTCGTCACCGACTTTTCAATACTTTTCTCACGCCATCGAGAGCTAATATACGGAACACATGCGTGAAACCAAATCGATCGTGTAATAATAACTCATAACTTCTTAGAGGTTGAATAAGCCCCAGCGACAAGAGCCGTCAGCTTCGGTTTTTTCGAATCACAGTTAACACACGCAAAACGAAATCATACGAGGACAACAGAAAGAATGTCGCATCGGAGATTGAGAAAGCAGTAGTAGTTTTAGACTACCACCTCCTCACCCATTCCAAAGCTGTCGGCTTTACCTGGAACTGACGGCACCGCAAAATACTTGTTCATTCAGCCGTGTGCTTTTGTCCAGGAAAAAATACGAAACAAAGACGAGACCGAGAAGACGAAAATTCCTCCTACACCTACCTCTTCCTTCTCCTTCTGGTGTTTGTTATCAGAGCGTGCTAATATCTCCTTCCTTCCTTCTTATTTAATAACTCTGTTTGCGTTACTATTATTGTAGAGGAAGTTTGTCTTTGGTAAGTTTCAAATCGATACAAAAATTCGCGCGCGAGCGGTACTGAAAGAACGAGAACGAAGAAGATGATGATGACGAAGCGCCGACGTAAATTCTCCCTCTCTCTCGTTCACACGCGTAGATATATATTTAATTTCTCAGTCGAAAGATGGTGATTTTGTTTTGCTCGGCATCGATTAGTGGTCTAAGCCTAGTAAGGACAAATGACTTCTTCACGGAAAAAATATATACTACAGTCGTCGTGCGCTCGGCGCTTCATCATCATCAACATCTTCTTCTTCTCTTTCTTCTTTCCACCTCGTCGCAATAACAAAAAACAAACGCAAAAGAGAGAGAGAGAGAGAGAGAAAATGTGAGGAAGAGGGTTGTGTGGATTCGGAACCGAAAGAAAATCCGAGCCAACCGTAGTATCTGCCTCTGACGTTCACTATAGGCAATCGTAAATAAAACCTTCGGAAGACCACACGACGGGTATCAATCGTCCAGCGGAACTCCGTACACAAGCTGCCAAAAACAAAATACGAACGACGATAAAACGAACACGCGCGTAAAAGAGAGCGTCTGTGTGTGTTTTGTGCACACAAACGCACGAATGAATCCTCTCTCTCTCAATCTCTTTTTCCTCCAATTTTGATGATGATTCGGAATTCGTTCGCAAGTTTCAGCACATCTCGCTTGAAAATGTTGCCCGATAACTACTCCGGTTCCAAGCTCGATACTAAGAAGCCAAGCGTTAAAATGAGTGCTCGTCATCATCATCGTCATCTATAACGTCTTTACACTACCCGTTCACGACGCGTTTTTTTGTGTATCGTAATAAACGCGCGCACAAATAGAGAGAGAAACTGAGAGAAACTGATGAGAAAATCAAACGAATCGATTCCCCACTGAACAACATCTCGAAATCGAATTTCTCTTTCTCTCTTCATTCATGTAGAACAACTCTCTCTCTTCTCCGCGCGGCGTTAAAAAAGAAAGAAAGAACAACGAAAAGAAACCCCGAGAGACGCGATGATGAAAGCACCACTCTCTCTCTCTCTTCTTACCTTACTTCTTTAGTTGTTTTTATTAATAACACGCAGTTTAAAGATTTTACTTTTGTGTTGTTGTTGTTGTGTGTAAAGTTTTTCTTTCTGACGAGCAGACGACGAGAGCGCAAAAAAGAAAAAAACACTAAACACTCTCGAGTGGAGAAGCAAAAGACCTGTTTCACGCATTGTGAGTAGAAATTCCCGCACAACGACACAAAACAGAAAACACACACAACAACATGGGGGTGAGTATATTATATATATCTAATTCTCTCTTATTCGCACACAAACGATATCCTTTCAGACGAATTCGAAGGTTTCGATGCGATGGTACCTTCGCGCGATGACTTTGTTGCGCGTTTCCATTTGTGGATTTTTTCTTTAGGGCGAGACGACGGGAAAACACATTTTCTACGACGCGTCTTCGTTCTCGCGAGCATCGATGCGAAGTTTCTCGCGACACGAACTGACCATAATTTCTCTCTTTAAACTCTCTTCTTTCGCGATTTAATACGTAGGCTTACAAATACGTGGAAGAACTCTGGAAGAAGAAACAATCCGACGTGTTGCGATTTTTGCAACGCATTCGCGTTTGGGAATACCGTCAGCTTCCGTCCATCTGCCGCGTGACTCGACCGACGAGACCGGACAAGGCGAGAAGATTGGGGTACAAGGCCAAGCAAGGCTTCGTGATTTACAGAGCGCGCGTGAGAAGAGGTGGCCGTAAGCGTCCGGTGCGCAAGGGTATCGTCAATGGGAAGCCGGTGCACTGCGGCATCACAAAGTTGAAGTTTGCGAGAAACTTGAAGTCTGTCGCGGAGGAGAGAGCGGCGAGAAGATGCGGCGCGTTGAGAGTCTTAAACTCGTACTGGTTGAATCAAGATTCCGTGTACAAGTACTATGAAGTCATCATGGTTGACCCGATGCACAAGGCTATTAGATCTGATCCGAGAATCAACTGGATCTGCGCGCCGACGCACAAGGGCAGAGCGATGAGAGGCTTGACTTCGGCGGGGAGAAAGCACAGAGGTTTACACGGCAAGGGCCACAACTACACGAAAAACAGATCGTCCAAGCACGCCCAGTGGAAGAACAACAACAGACTTTCGCTCAAGAGATATCGTTAAACGACGACGATGTGTCAAAATCGAGGCTTTCGAGAATAGCTGTTTTGGGGTACCTTTCGTTATTAATAATAGACAAACCTATAACTTTAGAACTAATCGTCGTCTCTACTTCCTATTCTTTGCTATTATCGCCTGCAACGCGCGAAGTCTCGCCACGGCGATGAACCTAGGGTCGACCGAAACGCCATTCACGTTCAAATCTTGGAACTTTCCGTATATGAAATCGGCGCCGCGGTGACCGCACATCTGACCGCACGCGACGACGTCGATGTTCGGATTTACTTCTCTCGCCTCGTTAATAGCTGATTGTACGAGCCGCCCGACACCTTTATCGTCCCATGCGATGAAGGGATTAAACTTCCATATGATTGCGTTTTCCTCCTCTTCCTGCTCCTCTCTGGCGATATCTTTCACGTCGTTCTCTTCGTCGTCGTCGTCGTCGTCTTCATCGAAATCGAATTCGTCGCCATTAATGTCCATATCTTCGCCACCGTACAAGTAGCGCGGAAAGAATTTGTGACTATCTTCTACGCTGACGCCGTATGTTGTTTCTGTGAGCTCGTCTAACCCGACGATTAAAAATTCTGCTCCCATTTTTGCTAAATCGCCCGCAATCAAACACGACCTCGGCGTCTCGAGCATGGCGCCTACGCGGTAGGCGATTTTTGAGTTGGTTTTCTCCTCCAAGAATGAAAATTCTTCCGCAACGTTCCGGATTAAATTCAACTGGTGTTCAAATTCCTCCGCCGAGGCGACGTTCGGTATGCATATGTCCACAACCGGTGGTTCTGCTGCAAACGTGAAGAATTCTTTCACTCCGTACGCGGCGCCGAGGAGAGCGCGCACTTGCGCTTTCGTGATTTCCGGATAGAGAGCTCCAACCCGACAGCCTCGAAATCCAAAATCAGGATTTACTTCGTCCAGCAAGTTTTGCTCTATGATTTCTACGACGTCTCGTTCGTCCTTACCGGAATCAACCGCTAATAATGGCACTAAATCGTTCAAATTTTCCGAATCCGGCAGAAACGCGTGCAGCGGTTCGTCCAGTAAACGCACTATCACCCTCGAATTTTCTTCGTTCTTCTGATCAGGTTGGAACGAGGCCTTGAACATGTCCTCAAAATCGTACCGCAAATGCGGTGAGAGCATATCCAACGCTTCGTATCTCTCATCTTTCGTCTCTGCGCACAAAAGCATGTGTAAAGCCTGCCTCGCATCGCCGCCTCGATATTTCTTGAGGACGTTCTCAACTTTCACCAAACCGACGCCGATAAAGTTCGACGCGTCGCCTCCGCCAACGCTCGTTCCGTCGCGATTATTATTTTCATCAACGTACTCGTCGATGGCATCCGCAGAATCACACTCGGCAAATATCCGAATCGCGTTTAAGAATTTGGATTTTTGCGCGAGCCATTCGAAGAACAGCTTGTTTCGTTCCGACTTGACCGGCGGCACGAGTTCGACGGCGCCGCGATAGACGACGCCGTTTTGACCGTCGATGGTGACGTAATCTCCGGTGTGCAAAATCGTCGTGCTTTCTTTTTTGTTGTTGTTATTGTTGTTGTTGCTATTGCTGCTACTAAATGTCGTAGTCGTGAACTTTGCAAACTTGCGAGACTTTTTATCAATTTTTATCGAATATCCTCCTCCCTCGCCATCGTCGTTACCATCATCGCTATATATATCATCGTTCGCACCGGACACGCACGCCAACCCAAACTCTTTCTTCGATAATTCCGCGCCAAACCGATCGTCCTTCAAGAATATAACCCCGGCCACGTCTTGCAACACGTCCACGACGTCTTCCTCGTCCTCGGCGAATCGTTTCTCCTCGTCCGTTTTGAGTAAACTGGAATCCACGCACTCGCAACACAAAATGACTTTCGCGGCTTGCGAACCACCAAGACCTTTGCATCTCTCGAGCATTTCGCGCGCGTCTTGAACGGTGAAGCAAATCTGCCCGGTTTCGCACTTGGCGTTTTTTACGTGTTGTTGTTGTTGTCGTCGTCCTCCTAAAAGCTCCTCTTTCTTCCACTCGTCCGCGGCGATGACATCCGACCACCTCTTCTCCGCGTTCTTCACTCTCAACAAACTCGCCGTCACCACGTCTTCCTCTTTCACCAATAACAATCCTTCCTCGACTGATTTTACCAGTTTCTTCTCCACTAAATACACCGCGATATCAATCGCGTTTATTCCTTTTGTCTTGTTGTTGTTTTTACCACTCGTCTCAGAGTACGACTCGATGAGTTCTCGGAAACGTTCTTTTGTCATCATCGTTTTGTTGCCATTTTCGTGTCTCTTCTCCTCCTCGCTCTCATTCTCCTCTAAAATCCGCGCGATTTGTTCGTCCTCTTCTTTCGCGTTCACGTCGTCGTCGTTGAGAAGAAGAACAGAATCATCATCATCATCATCATCGAAAATACCGTTATTGGCATCAGCAGCGGCGAACACAAATACTAAAGTGTTGTTGTTATTCATTCTTTTTCTTCCTCCTCCTCGTCGAAACATTCGTCGTCTGCTGCTGCTGCTGGAACTGCTTCTGCTCTTCTTATTCGTACTCATACTACGAGTAGTAATAGTCCTCCTCATCGTCCTCGTCGAGGTGGTCCTCATCATCATCCTCTCTGTAATCGTTTTCAAAGTGATTTTGCAAAACGAATAATCTCTCTGCTTTTTTTTTGTCCTCTTTTTGGTTTTGTTTTGAAACAACGAATAAAATTCTCTTTTTCTTCTTTTTTACACAACAATTAAGTTTTTCACAACAACACACACAAACTCCACAGAGACTCTACTCTCTACTTAATCAAGAATGGGCGGCTTTTCTTTTCGAGGAGGCGCGCAACAACTCCCCACACAAAAAACATTAAAAATGGACGCGATGCGAAGCGTGTTTGACCTCGCGCATTCGAACGTAAAATCTTTCGTGCAAAGCGAAGACGTGCACGTTTTCGTGCTCATCATGTTTGCGTTTTTAGGTGCCATCACGTATCTTTCGTATTGGGTTCCTAAACTCATCGTCTCGTTCATGCCGACGCAAAACTTGAAGAAGAAATACAAAGGCGCGAAGTGGGCTTTAGTCACCGGCGCGTCGTCTGGTATCGGTAAATCCTTGGCGAAAGAATTAGCCGAACAAGGGTTGAACGTCGTTTTAGTCTCTCTGAAAGAAACGATTTTGGACGAGACGTTCGAGGAGCTTAAAAAACAACATCCCGAGCGAGAGTTTAGAAAAATCGGGGTGAATTTAGGCCTCCGAGATGGGTCGTATTTGCGAGAAATCGAAGAGAAAACGAAAGATATCGACGTGCAGGTGGTGTTTAACAACGCCGGGTTCATGTTGACTGGGTTTTTTGATAAAACGAAATTGGATTTGTTGATGACGAACCACGAGTGCAACTGCACGAGCGCGATGCAAATCACGCACGTGTTCGTGAAGAGAATGTTGGAGAAGAAGTTGAAAGGTTGCATCGTGTTTACCTCGTCCGCGGCGGCGTGTCAACCGACGCCGTTTTCAGCTTTGTATGGGGCCACGAAATCGTACATTTCCGCGTTTGCTGCCAACGTGGCGTGCGAGGTGAAATCGAGAGGCATCGACGTCTGCGCCGTGCACCCGAGTCCGGTGGCGAGCAACTTTTACGATAAAGCGCACAAGTTGGACGCGTTGGCGTTTTTCCAAAAGTTCGCCGTGACTCCGGACCAGTTGCCGAAAGAAATGTTGCGACCGATTGGAAGGATCGTGTGGTACGACATAGGGTTCGTGGCCATTGCGTTTAGAAATTTGTTGAAGATGTTCGATTACGGGTTCTTCGCGACGTTGATTAGTTGGACGGCGCACACCATGGGCGATTACAAAAAGAACGTTTAAATTTTTTTTATCAATAATAATACAGTAGTACGATGATCATATTTACTATCTCGTTATTATTTCAACACTGTGAAAGAGGCTATGGTATCTCTCAGTTTCGGCTGCGCCGTTCGCCACTGTCTGCCACTCGCTTTCACGGAACATAAATACACTCGTTTTTTCCACACCGTCGCGGAAATCAACCAGTGCGCTTCGTTCGAAATCTCGTAGTTATAATGCGTCAATCCATTCCTGGTATCTTTCTCCATCGATTTAATCTGTTCTTCGTTCACTGGTTGTCCCAACACTTCCGGTGCAAAACCTAAAATGAAGTTTGTAATCGGCACCAGCTCTTCAATCGTCGGGTTCTCGCCGTCCTCGACGTTGGCGAAACGAAGCACCGGCGCCAAGACAATCTTCACGTCGCCTTCGCTTTCGCTTTTAAATCTCGTATCAATTTCCGTTCCTCCCGGATCCGCAATGCTCACCGCAACTTCTTCCCACCCTTCCCGAAGTTTTACCGAATACGGCGTGATTTCTGTCCACCCGATGCCGTGTCCGCCAGACTTCGCCTCGGGTCTGGTATATGTCATCGATCCGTCTTCCTCTATTTTCCCAAAACCTGGCACTCTCCCGGCGATAGATCCCATCACCGCCTGCGCTGGTGGTGGTGATACTACTAAAAGTCCTTGAGAAGAGAGCAAAACCCCGAGCGCTGTCGCGTTCAAAAGTTGTTCTCTTCGTGTTCGTTTTGTCGTCATCATCGTGATATCTAATTTTTCTTCTTCTCTTCTCGTCGTCTTGCTGGAGGAGGAGGAGACAGAGGAGGAGGATAATCGTCGGTAGTGGTTCTTACGGTTGTTCTTGATGTTCGTCGCTCTGATGAAAGAACAACAACGCGCGCATGGTGGTGATTTTTGCGCGTACATGATGATGAAATGATGACGACCGATGCGGTATCTTTATTTTTTGTGTGTGTGTGTGTCACAGCCTTGAACTGTTGAAGCGTTTTCTTCTTAAAATTAAAAAATATTGCAATCACATGCGATATAAAGTCAAAAAAATAATATGCTGAAGAGAACGGGCGAGTTCGCGCGGCGCGTGTTCTTCGGCGACGACCAACGCGAGGAAGAAGAAGAGTACGATGATGAAGAAGAAGAAGAAGAGGTGAGCGAGAACGGATTTTGCGCGGAACGACGAGGACGATTTACAACAACAACTCAGGAATTCGTGGAAATTCAAGAAGAAGAAAAAAAAAATACGGGGAAGGAGAGTAGAAGAAGAAGAAGACAAAGCACGTGGTATGCGAACAAGAAGAAAACGTCGATACGAGCGACGATATCTAAGATTGTGGTGTCGCTTTCGATTTTGCTCACTCTGTGCGCGATGTTAGCGCAAACCTTGGTGTATGTAGAACGAGAGGAAGAGGCAAAGAGGAGAGAGGAAGCGAGAGAGGATTACGAGAGAGCAAAAGAGGCAATGATGAAACTCTTTTCTTCATCGTCGTCGTTGCCGTGCGAAGATGGTGGAAATGAATTGATGTTGCCTTCAATAGAGACCGTAGAATCGTGCAGAATAATCGAGGAGAAGAGTAGCACCAGCATCACTTCATCGTTATTGTTCAATCAATCGTGTTTAAATGTAAACGCTCCGGAAGCGAGCGGAGTGATTGAAGAGTTGCCGTTGAACGCGTGTTCAATAGCTACGACGACAAATACTCAGCAGTATTACTTCCCCATAGCGGAGATATACATACACTATCGCGAAGACTTGGAGGAGAAGAAAAAACTGATGGAGCTTCAACATTGGAACTTCAAAGGCGCGTTCTTTTTTGTCGTGACGGTGTTTACAACAATCGGCTATGGGAACGTCGCGCCAAGCACAAAAGAAGGGCGATTGGTCGTGCTAATTACGACCATACCAGTTCTCGCCGTATCGTTGATTACAATAGTCACCATAGCTGAACCAATCATAGACAGCATGAACTTATTACACAAGTATTTGTTAAAGAGGATGAAAAAGAAGTTGCCGATTGATATAACGATACCGCAAAAGTGTACTCTCGAGGAATATTTTAATGTCTTGCAGCACCATCTAATCGGAGAGGCGTTTTGGCCGATGACGGAGGTTTTCATTCGAACGAATCAAATTTACACATCAGACGAACTGCACAAAGGAGAGGTGTTTGTAAGCAAACAGCAGTTTGTCGAGACGTGTCAAGGACTGGGGCTGAGAATTAACGACCGCGCGAACGTATCGACCGAAGAAGAAGTATCCGCCGAAGAAGAAGAACGAGAACAAGAATCTGTTTTGAACTTGGAAGAAATTCGTTTATTGTTGGAAATCATCAGAAGCAAAGCGAGTTTAATATCGACGGGTGTTCAGTTAATGCATTGCTTGCTATTTTCTGTCCTTTCAGTCGTTGTTGGTATGTTTTACTTCAAGGTTTTGCAGGACTGGGACTATCTCGAAGCCGCGTATTTTGCGGTGGTTTCGATAACATCCGTCGGGTTGGGAGACTACGTCCCCAACCATCAAGAAGGCTCGGTTGCTTTTTGGTATCCGTATGTATTCATCGGTTTTGGTTTCATCACTGTGTTCATTGGTACTTTAGCGACATTTGCTGAGAAAGGGCGAGAAAAGCGACTTTACGAAATTGAATTCCGCTACGTGCACGAGTGTTACAACACGAAGAGAAAGTCGTGGAACACGAATACCTATTGGGACGATACGTGACGCGTGGCATATTTCCTTTCTTTTAAAATACTCTTGCTTGTTTTAATACTACACGTTGCTACTACTAAAGCTACCGCTATCTTTCCTCCCTATATTTCCTCTCTATATTTCTTAACCATTTCCAACAATCGACGACGCGCCGATACCTTCCAAGTCGTTGTGAAGATGCTCCGAATACGCACCTAAATTTTCCATCGCCCACGTTTTGACCAAGTCTGCGGACATGTACACCTCGTGATTTACAATTTCCTCTCTCGTTACGCATTTCAGCGATCGACCGGAAAACCGTCCAGAGTTATACACTTGCACTTCTGGATGTAAGAAAGTGTTTTTGTATCCGTACACGCGGGAAATCCAAATCGCGTGCTCTTCGTTTGAAAGTTGCTCCGGGTATAAAGCGCCAAAGACGTCTCGGTGCGTCCTGTGTACGAACGCGTGCGTGATTTTCCTCGCGTCTCTCACGTCCTCGGGACTCGCCACGCCGAAATTTTTCGCCAAGTTGTTATTCAACAACGAGTTTATCAAAATATCCGCCCAATATTGTCCTTGCGAAGGGTAAAATTCCGAGTCGTCGTGCACCGTCATGAAATAATCGCACTTCTCGACGTCAATCGCTCGATCGAAAAGACCGTTCCATACGTACGTCGTCGAAAGGGACACGTGAAAGCGCACGACTTTTATAGTCACCGGGTAATCTCCAATCAAGACTTGCATTCGTTTTTGCAAACGCTTCATTTTCGGCGCAGAATCGTAGACGATATCGCCCTGCTCGAATCCAACCAGCAACGTGTACCTCGTTCGTTTGCCACTCTTATCGATCGTTCCTAGTATCGATGGCAGTAAGACGTTTACCAATGGTAACGCGTCGGAGTTGACTAATTTCGTGTTCAAAGTCGAACTCGGGACACCTAAAACGACGTGCACGGCTTTGAATGTATCCCTCGCCATGTCGTTACCGAACGACTGTTCTCTCACTTTCGTTTCGAAGACGATTTCCGGCGGCTCTCTCTTGTGACGAACTCTGCAGTGGTACTGTTCTTTGAGCATAATTTTTGCAACCTCGTCGCCTTCATCCGCGAGTTGTTTTAAACTTTCCACCGTGGATATTTTAGACGCTTTGGAATCGATACAGATGAACCCGTGTAAATCCGGTCTCGTGCCGAACCAATTGTGGAACTCGGGCACCTCGCCCGGGCTCAACGCGGATTTCTCTTCCCCGACTAAAGTATTCGCTCTCGGACACGCGCCGCCTAAAGAACACTGCACGTGCATTTTCAAAATCTCCTCCGTCGCGTTGTTGAAACGAAAATATCCCTGCACGTTTGGATTACACCCTCCTCTGGTTGTTTCTTCCTGAACGAAAAAACGCTTATCTCTGCTCAGCGCCTTCAAAACGTTGTCGATCCACCCTCTCGCGTGCGCGTTGTGATGCACGAACAACGCGTTTCCGTTCTTATTTACCGCGTGCCATATTAAACTTGGTAATATATCGATTTCCCCAACGTTCCGTTTTAAAACCGAGCTTCTCGTTCTCACTTTATCTTTTTCGCCGCCGTTGATGGGGAACCCGTTTTCGTCCACCTCTTCCTCGAAGTCTGGTTCGTCCTCGAAGGTTTGCGTCAACATCAACCGCTCAATCTCCGCCAAAGCGAAGGTCGGTAACGTTCCGCTCTCAAAAACGCCCTGTCGCGTTCTCGTTCGCACTTCTCGCTGCACTTTCCCCAACGCCCCAGATCCTAAATCCAACCTCTCGTCTAAAAGCGCGTATTGCAACGCGTCCACGCCTCTCTTCGCGTACACGTTTCTCCAATGTGCGACTTCGTCCTTCTCGCTCTCTAACAACGGCCCAACTTCGTACAACCAAACGACTACTTCCGGGTGCCAAAAGTGTAAACTCCCGACCAACTCTCTCACGCTCGGTAGCGTCTTCGAACACACCCCCGACACCAACACCGGATGCGTCACGAAATATTTATCCGGTTGTTTCCGAATCTCTTTCTTCGGCACGAACTCGCCGGAAATCGGGTCGATGTCGAACGAACGCACCGAAATGATTGCGCGTTGTTGTTGCGTTTGTTTCGCGGGATCGTAAATACCTTCTCGTCGTTCGTATATCGCTCGTTGCGCTCGCTTTTGAATGGATTCGTCGTTAAGAGTGCCACTACTACTACTAAACGCCAACTTCCTGGCGCGTTCTAAACTCAACTTTGTCAAAGACTCGTCCTCTTCCTTCATCAAATCTCTCCTCAGCCAAAACACGTTGCTCGTGAAAATGAACATGTTCAACAGAAAAATGAACAGGAGAATTCTCCGGCCGATTTTTCGACTCTGTCTCCTGTTCGCGTTCGGTTGGACGACGGTGCCTAACGTTTCCACCCAGAGCCAAAACGAATCGAGAATGTCGCTCGTTCTCGATTTCGGAGAGAGTGGGTATCCCAGTCCCATGACTACTGCTCCTCGAGTAAAGTCATCGTCATCATCGTGAATATCTCATCGTCTTCAGGTCGTTGTTCTCGTTTTTATCGTCCTTCTCTTCTGTCTTCTCGCAGCATATTATGCGTGACTTACTCTGTGTATAATTTTGGCCGCAAAGAAGGGATAAAAAAAATGAGGAACTCTAGATGCTTTTGATTCGATTTCATCAAAAGTTACTACTTTTAGTATTATTACATCATCGCTTTGATTTCGGCGCGAAAATTTCTTTCCCTCCAACGCTCATGAATCTTTCCTTTGCTCTCGGAAACACGACGTCGTTTGATTTCCACGGCCACCCTCCAAACTGCGTGCGATCGAAATCTTGAAACGCTTTGCGCAGCTCTTCGTTCGTGTTCATGACCATCGGGCCGGAGGACCGAATAGGCTCTCCTATCGGTCGTCCTTGAAGGATTAAAAACGCGCATTTATTCTTGCCGCTGCTGCTACTGCTCCTACTCCTATCGCTATCTCTAATACTTTCTTGACTTTGACTCAGTTTCGTACACTTTACGGTGAACGATTGCGACGCGTCGAGTTCGCACCCCGTTCTTTTTTGAATCTTCTCGCGTCCGTTAATCATCATTTCCTCGCCTTCGACGAAATATAAATACCTGTTTGCTTCTGATTCAATTCTCGCTTCAGGAACTCGAACTTCTTCTCGGCTCTTCTCTGCGTACATTTCAACGTAAAACACGCCGACGTCGTTCGCCTCGTCGCTTGCCCACGAATTCTTAGGCGTCGCGCTCAA
>JACLAB010001131.1_pt1 | contig 14756 bp, 13 predicted proteins | sample 8027921 | NCBI WGS metagenome assembly JACLAB01 (sample SAMN15725117, study PRJNA655200) | protist metagenome | isolation source: fluorescence activated cell sorting (FACS) single amplified genomes of... | place: USA: West Boothbay Harbor, Gulf of Maine | collected 2000-07-19 | reverse complement strand
GTGTGCCTCCTAAAACATGTACTCCTGCATGTGTATTGTAAGAAGTTCTTTTGCAATCTACAGCACCATGTTTATCTTTATAAAATTCTTCCCAACTAGAAAATTCTTCAGGAAGTCTAGGGTCATCTTCTTGATTACCAGTAACAACTTTTGTTACAATGTTATCTCCATCTAATAAAGCATAATATGCCATTATGACCAACTCACATTATCACTACCTGCTGTAATTTCAATATATTTTTCATCACCATCAGTTGTTTCTGTACCTGCAGTCAAACCTACACCTAAAGAAATAGTGTATTTAGCAGGGTATCTAAGTATTACAACACCTGAACCACCTAGTCCACCTGCACCTCTGTTGTTATTACTATTTCCATTACCACCTGCACCACCACCACTGCCTGTGTTAACAGTACCTGATACTCCTGAAGCACCAGTTGAAGCACCATTTCCACCGCCACCACCTGTTCCGCCTGTATTTCCAGTATTTGTGTTTTGCCTAGAACCTGCACCACCACCTGCTCTTGTAACAGCAGAGCCAGTAATAGATGATGATAAACCTGGTAGTCCATTTCTATTGCTTGAATCTACAGTGTCAGCAGCACCACCACCACCTGAACCTTGGTTTACATTTCCAGGTCTACCACCTTGTCCAGGATAATGTCTTGTGTTACTGTAAGAGTTTCCTCCACCACCTGCAGAACCCCCAGAGCCACCAGCAAAAAAACTATGAGTAAATCCTATAGAACCTCCACCGCCACCAGGAACAGCAACAATACTATCAAAAATAGATACTCCTTGACTACTAAAATTACCATAAGTATTTGTAGCACCTGCACCAATTTCTACTTTGTAATCTTCTCCAAGTGTTATTTGATGTGGGTCACCTGCGGCTGTACTTGTACCTGAAAGTTCTCCAGGCATAGAGCTTAAATATCCACCCGAACCACCACCACCAGTGCCTTGGTTACCTGCAAAGTTATTACCACCTCTGTTACCGCTACCACCACCTGCAATAATTAAATATTTAACAGGAACTTTTTTAACTTGTTGTTCAGCGATAGAGTTTTCTAAACTTGAATACTTAATTGATTTAATGCTCATTTAAAATCCTTTATGTAATTTCTGTGCCATATGCTTGAAAAGTTACATTTGCATCAGAAGCACCAACAGATATCTCTGCACCTGTTTCCAATGTAATACCAAGTGTTAATGTAATAGTATCATTAGCTGCAATAGATGTGTCATAAGCTACATAATCAGTATTAGCTACTGCAGAGTTATCTGACTTAGTAGCAATTCTGAATGTATTAGCTGCTGCTTCTCTATTAGTAACAATAATAGTTGATACTATTGCTTCTGTACTTGCAGGAACTAAGTAGAGTTCAACATCATTTGCTGACGCATCTGCTACTTGTCCTAATATTTTGTAAGCGTTTGCCATATTTTATTCTCCTAAATATATTCTATAGTATACTACGCACCAACCAAAAGCAAGGTATCTACATCAAGATATTGTAATGCGTGTCCACTATCAGACCATAACATTAACTGTCTATCAATTTCAATACCGCCACCGCCAGTATCAGGTAGCAAATCTATATCTTCATCTATTGGCTTATTTCCAATAGTGTCTATTCCTAGACTTCCACCTTCTTTAAGCATAAGTAACATACCCATGCTATCCTCCCATAACTAGAAATGGGTGTACATCTGCAGGTTCAGCTATTTGACTTGTCTTAACTTTTTTAACTGCAGTTGCATCAGCATCATATAACAAAACTAAATCGTTTGCTCCATCTACTGTAATACCTGTTCCATCAGTAGCACCAGTAATATCTACTGCTAAATCTACAGTTTGTCCTTCACCTGCACTAGATGTTTTTGTTAAACCATTTCCTGAAGTTACATCTGTTACATAATTTCCTGATGTACCTGAACCTAATGCAACATCTGCATCTACTCTGTCATGCAAATCTTCAAACATTTCTTTGACAACTGCCATACGAACTACAGTTCCATCTACATGAGTAGGGTCTGTTGTATGTCTACCTTCTACATCTCTAGTGATAGTAGAAAGCGTTGTTGTTGACGCTGCAGTAACTAAAACTACTTCTCTGTTAGAAGCATTGTCAGGGTCTATAACAATGTAATAAGGTGCAGCAATAGCAGATGTACCATCTGATGTCGGTGCTGCTGTAAGTGTTGCTGATGTTGCTCCTGATGCAAGAATACCATTTAAAGTACTCTCATAAAAGTTACTAAATTTTACTTCTTGTGCTGTCAATTAAGCTCCAAATCTCATTAATCCTAATGCGTTAATACCAAACACTTCAGTACTTGTCACATCTGTGATAGTAGGTTGTCTAGTTCCACGCACAGTAATTATAGCATACTGTGTTACGCTTCCTCTTTCAACATTAGAATTAATTGGATAACTAATTCTCTCTACCACACCTCTTATAATTTCTGCAGGGTCAAATAATTCTAGTGTTACAGAGTCACCTTCTTTAGAACGCAACGCTGAGTACAGTGTATCTCCTAAACCTTTGACCTTTACAGGCTTTCTTCCAGGTCTTTCTACTCTGTCTGATATGTTTATAGGTATCTGTGCTACTACTAATTCAGGTCTAGCCAATGCACGAAACTGTACTGACTTTAACTTAGGTGTATCTACACCTGCTTCTGATTTAAGTATTACTTTACCAACTATGTACCTTGATACTTCTGCTATTTGTTTTTCTGTATCTCCAAAACCTGCAGCTTGGTCCAATGCTAATTGGAATGAACCATCTGTAGGGTTATCTAATGCTTCAAACTTAGTAGAGTATAAAAGCTCTACTGATGTATTGTTAGGTAACGAAAAGGTAGATATCTCTGCACCAACAAACTGTTTACTTTCTGCTGTAAAGAAATCTGCTGCTGACATTATAAGATAACCTTCGGTTTCGTATGTAGATGTTTCTAAGAATATATCTTGTCCTGCTACAGCTATAACAAACTTACCACTTGAATTGGTTATACCTGTAATAAGACCTGATGCACCCATCTCTAAATCTCTAGCGAATCCTGCAGTAGGTAAGTAATATCTCCACAAGTAACTTTCACTACAGCTTTCTTTTACTCCACAATATACACTATCTCTTGTAACAAACATGTGCTTAGGTGTTGTATCTACTCCTGATATAACCCATTCTTTTACTAACTGTCTGTTAGCTAGTACATATAAGTCATCTGCAACTGTTAAGTCTGCACGATAGAATCTACCTACATCTCTGGACATTTCTTTTGTACCAAAAAATACAATGCCTTCTGCTGCAGCTATAGAGTGTACTTCTTCAAAGGGTATGTTTGTTTGTCCTTTAAGTGTAAAAGTTCCTGCTACATCTTTGAGTGAATATATATCTCCATTAGTAGACGCAACTAAGACTACTGCACCTGCATCTACAACTTGTGATACATGGTGTGAATCCTCAAAAGTTATAATTGCATCTCCATCTGCTAGGTCAGAACCTGACCAAGTTTTATTGAATGGACTTATTGCCCATACTCTTTCTACTGAGCCATCATCTCCACTAAATACTAACTGTCCTTTTGCAAACCATACACCATTTAAACCTCCTGATGAAGATTGTGCTGTTGATTCTTCTGACCAAGTAGACGCACCATCAAACTTAATAAGTTCTGAGTGTGTTGTACTGTTAGCTGTAGTAGCAAATATCATATCTCCTACTGAAGCTATCCCAGTGAAGTTGTAGTTTATAGTAAGTCCTGTAGTTACTGCTGACCAGTTAGCACCATTGTCTGTAGATTTATAAATTACAGTAGCATCTGTAACATACAAATCACCATTAGTTGTTTGTGCTATGTAGTTGTTACTAGCAGAAAAGTTTATGTTTTTGTCTGCTGTGGTAAATAACAAGTGTGTGTGATAAGAAGTTTCATCATCTCCATGAAATACATCTACACCTTTGCTATCCCAAAATCTTGTTGTATCTTTAGGTGTACCATTAGCTCTATGTGCTGTGTCTAATCCTTGTCCACCTGTAAAATTATTTCTTGAATAGATACGACCTAAGTTAGAAGTAAAGTCCTCCGCATTTTGTCTTACATTAATACCTTGTTCTTGTACATCTGATGATTGTATTTGCATTTCTCTACCTGGACCAGCAGCAGAACGAAGTAATATATCATCAATTCTTACATCATACCCATAACGCTTTGGGTTAGAAGTGTTTATAGTTGTAGCTACTCTAGGCATTAGTACACTATATTGTTTATTGAAACTGGTTCTGGATACCTGGCTCTTAAGTCTTTTCTAGCTTGTTGTATTAAAGCTCTCTGATAACTCAATAAAGAGTTTCTTATTCTTGTTGCTGAATCAACTGGGAAACTTGATGTAGAAAGTTGGTCAGTTATGTAATCAGTTGTTGCAGTAGGAATATCCCTACCACTAAGCATATGTGCAGCGACACCAGCCATGATAATAGGTTCATATTCATCTTCTAATCCTACTGTTGCAAGCGTGTCTGTTTCTGCAGTCGGGTCAATAAATTTCTTTTTAAATGTTACATATGCAGTATGACCTGATGCTATACCTGCAAATTGTAATGCGTGTACTACGTCAGGACCTGTTGTATAAGTTATTGTTCTCTCTACTCCATCATTATCATTGTATACAAATGGATTAGGTAGGTCTATTAATTCAACAGCTACTCCTCTAAATACAACATTTGTTGAATCTGAATTAGCAGCAAAGTCTGTGTACTGTGATATAGATTTTATAGGTGCTACTAAATAGTTATTAGTTCCTGGAGCGTCATAAGTTCCCAATAGAGTGTAACCATCTCCAACAACAACTTCTAATGTTTCTGTAGCAAATAAAGTTGGGTATAAGTTTTTAATCTGGTCACATACAGCATCAAATACATTCTTACGTGGGAACGGTGGAGCTATTTTTATTAAGTCTCCTGCTGTATGACTAGCTGCAGTAGTTCCTCTAGCTGCTCTAGTAACTGTAATTGTATCAGTTACAGCATTAAGGTCAGTACATATCATAAGTTCTTGACCTATTTCAATTATTGTACCTGTGTCTAAAGCATCTTCTTCTTCTACAGATAATAAGTCTCCGTTAAATACAATGCTTGTTTCTGTTGTATTTACTCCTGTTGATAGTGTTGTGTAACTAACAATATCATCCATAGGTTCTAGATATTCTCTAAAGGTTCTATCTACTAGATTACCAATATTAGCCATTGGTTCTCCTAACTATGTCTAAAGTGTAATGTTAAACTTCTATCTGCTGCTTCGTTTCCATCGGATGTAACTCTTATGTAGCCATTACTAGCAAAAGCCCAACCACTAGGGTCTACTCTTACCATGTCTCCTGCTGTTACTACGTATGTAACTGCAGTACCATCTGTTTCTGTTACGTCTACCCATGTGCTGTTATCCATTGAAAAGTCAAATGTAATATTAGAACCTGTCATGGCTGCAGGGAATTGAATGCCACAAAGCAACATACCTTCAGTTTGTACTCCTAAAGAGTTGTTATTGTCTGCAGATATATCTATTAAAGCTGTTTTTGATTTAATCATATCTTCCTTACTATAGCAGAAGATAAGGGCGGAGGTGGAGTTCCACCCTAATCTTCAATTATTATTTAACTTACTGCTTGAATTTTACAATGGTATGAAGGAGGTCCGAACTCGAATCCCATCTCCATATAAATTGCTTTACCAATTCTAGCGTTTGCATCTTGGTCAATGTCACGTACGAACACAGTTCCATATCCTGGGATATTTGTGAATACTGGTTGTATGTAAGCTAAGTCTAAGATGAAAGCAGTGCCTGTTGGCATGATATCTGGGTCAATAACCATCAATCCGATTGAACCGAATGGTGTAATGACTGTATCAATATCTATACCAGCAACATTTCTATCTCTAGGAATGATTGCTCCTGCTATATCAACTGTACCTTTAACAAGCTCGTTGTTAAGGTCTAGTAATTGCTTTGGACTAACACATAGTACAGGTTGAGACATTGGAGCATGGTTGTCATACATTCTCTTTAACGCACCTGATATAGTTGCGAAAGAGATGACTTGACTTGAACCAGTTCCGTCACCTGAAGTGTCATTGTAGAAACAGTTACCACCTAATGGGTTAACTGCTGCAGCGTTGTTGGCGTTCTTGCCTATGGTAATCCATACATCAAGACCGTACATTTCTCTTGTTCCTGACCCAGGTGTTACGTTAGCACCATCTGAGAAAGAACCATTGAATGCAAACCACTCAACTTCTCTTGCTACTTTTTCCATTGCTTTTTCCATTTGAAAAGCAAATTCGTCTGCCACTGGGCTACCACCGAACATAGCCAATTTGTCACCAGCTGTCACTGTTCCGTCTCCGTCTGAAGAGTTCGCAATGTTTGCTGATAAATCAAATGGGTTTTGATTTTGGGTAGATGCCAAAGCGGTATAGGTCATTTGTACACCTTTATGAAAAATCTGAGTTACATATGTGTATGCAGCTCTGTCTCTTCCAAGGTATTCTGTAGGTGCTGCACCTTCTTGTCCTTTAGTTGGTTCAGATGAAACGGTAGCATTATCTTCTACTTGGACTTGCCAAAATGTAGAGTTTAATGTCTTACCACCGTTTAATCCACCAGCTGCGGATAATAAAGGTGTTCTTTGACCACCGACTTTGAACAATTCACCAGCGAAGTTATTAATATTTTGTGCATAAATCGTACTGTTTGTTAACGATATTGCTGCCATTTTTATCTTCTCCTATAAATTATTTTTTATCTTGTTGTTTAAGAGTTTCCATCATACGCAATTTTGCATTGATAGAATCTCCTGGTTTTGTATTTGGATTTCTAACAAAATTTACAAATTCTTGACCTACGTCTGTAGGCTCAGCATTTACACCAAGTTTATTTAGCTGCTCTACACGCGATTGAGCTTCTACTACATTACCTGCTTGTTGAGGTACTGCTGCTGGTTCAGCATTAATAGCATCACCAAACTCATTTTGTACAAAGTCTTTGATAGATGTTACATCCATCTCGCCCTCATATAATTTAGTTACAGCTTTACCAATACCTTTTTCAGGTTCTAGTCCTAATGACTCTAAAGCGCTACCCATAGCCTGAGCCTTGAATGCTTTGTTCTCAGCTTTGAGTTTTTTAAACTCATCCCTAAGTTGCTTTATATTATCATTAGAATCTTCAGCTTGTTCTGTAGCTGCTTGGTCTAAATTGTTTATATCTTCCATTTTTATCTCCATCTTTTCTCTAGCATATAAATAATCCCATAACATAATCGCTAGGTAATTAAAGGGATTTCACAAGGTTTTAAAAATACAGACAACACACCTTGGTAGTGCTATCGAAATGCAGCCCTATTTTTTAAGTGCCGATTCCTGCCAGGCACTACAATTAGTATAGCAGATTTATGCCTCTGTCAAGCCACTTACTGCACCTTGTTGAGTTTTCTTTGCACCTATCTGTACAGCACTTTCAGACTCTGCTTGTGCTGCTAATGTTCCAATTTGTTCTGCAAACTCTGTATCAGGCGCTGCACCCATCTCTGCAAACTCTAATGCTGAGTATTCTGTCTTAGCTCTACCGAATCTTCTAGCTAATCTTGAAGCAGTCATAGCTCTAGCAGTAGCTGTTTCAAACTCACTAGCTGCTCTTTGTGAAGTGATACCTCCACTAACAAGTCTTTGTACTGCGTTATAATCTATCTCTTCTCCACTAACTCTTTCAAACGTTGCACTTATCTGTGATACGTTTAATCTTTTAGAAAGTATTTGTGCATTAACTTCAGGGTCTATAGCAATAGCAACTAAAGCTGATTCACTCATATCTACAGTCTCTCCTAATTCATCAGAGTAATACTGTGAGTATTGTCCAAGAACTTGTGCTTTCTGTTCTTCAGGTAATGAGGTTATAGTATCTGATACTGCTTTAACTCTATTTCTTAACTCATCAGGACTAACATTGTTAGCTAATAATTTAGGAAATATTACATCTAAGTTTTCTTTTGCATATCCACCTAGGTCATACTCTTGTAAATGAATAGCAACAGCTTCTTTATTCTGTAAGTACTGTGCTTCTGTCATTCTAAGACTTCCATCATTTCTTTTTATACCCTCAAACATTTCGCTGTATTCAACTGTTGAACGCATATTTGCTAGGGCAAACTCTGCTTTACCTGTATCAATAAAACCTTGTGTATAAGAATCTATTAGTTTCTCTCCGCGTACTGGGTCTAACTTTGTGATGTATGGCAATAATACTTTGGCTTGTTCTCTGCTATAAGGAGATAAGTCTTCTTCTTTAATTGGTGTAGAATCTGTAGTCTCTCCTCCACCTGTAAAGTTTGAGCCACCTGCTGTAGTAGATAAAGCAACAGCTTCTGACTTATCTGTTGTATAGCCATTAGCTAACATGTCATCTAACTTAAGACCTGTACCTTCTAACTCTATACCTGTTAAATCATCTTTTCTATATACTGTTACCACTATATGCTCCTAACTACTGGTCCACCTAGGGACTTGTTCATTTCACTTGCTAAGTTATAAGAGAAGAACTTGTTGTTACTGTTGTATGCTTTCTGTCTAAAGTTTTTACCAGCATCTTGGAAACCATTATTAAGTTCTTCTAAGAACTCTGTGCTAGTTTCATCAGGATTATCTCCGTATATAGATGCGTATAGTTTAAGGTATGGACCAACTATCTTTCCATAGTTAAGACCTTTACCTGCATACTTTTCAAAGTAAGGGTTGTTATCAAATATAGTTTGTAGATATTCTTTAACACTCTCTTCACCTTCAGTTGCATACAGCGTAGCTATAGTTCTCTTTTCACTTTCAGCTAATCCATTATATACACCTGCACCGAGAATCTCTGTTCCCTTTGCCTGTGCTTTATTGTTAAAGATATAGTCTGATAAATCTAATCCCGAACTATCAACATTAAGTTTATCTGCAACATTGTTAAACAACGGTGCTAAGGTATCTTCAGAACCTATTGCATAGCCATCTAGGTTTTCAACATAACCAATAAAGTTTTTAAGTAACCCAGCAGATATGTCTCCCTGTACAGCTATATTTAATAACCCCTCATAAGTATCTGAATTATCTACTTTATATTTATTAGGATTCAAACCTAGACTAGCTAATGCACTGTCTAGTTGTCCAGCTCGTGTAACCTTCAAAGCTAATAACTTTTGATTTGGTTTGCCTGATATTGTGTAACCTGATTTTCCTAAAGCGTTTAAATATTGTATCTTTTCATTTGTGTAAGGAGCTTTGAGTGCAATTAACCTAGGGTCAGTTTCATCAATAGGAACTCCACTTACTACTGAATCAAAGAGTAGTGACATTCCTGGATATTCAACATTACCTTGTTCATCGACAACAGATTCAAAAAAGAATGGTGCTACGTCTTCATACATAGCTATTCTGTCTTCAAACTGTTCTCCAGGATTCCAACCATCAAGCAAGTTATAAGAACCTGATATCTGTTTTATATCTAAGATGTCATCTCCAACTAAGTTGCCTGGTGCTGTTGTTACTGCTTGTGGACCAGTTCTATTCTCTCCACTAGGTGTGTCATTAAAACCATTAGGGTTATATCTAGTACCTGCTCTGTAAGCTAACCAACTTGTACCGTCTGCTTCATCTAGATTTCCAGAGATATCCCATAACCAATAGTAAAAATTACCATCATAATAAACTTGTTCAGGAGTAGGCTTTTGTGAATGACCAGTATAGTTATTGTATGTAGGAGTATAAGACTCTTCTACTTCTTTTCCATCTATAAGTTCACTAGCAGGCATACCTTCTATAGTTAACTCGTCTTCATTCACCTGGATTCACCTCCCTATTAAATAAATCGCCAAGTCTTTTAATCTTTATTCTAGCTTGATATTTTGATTGTTCTCTACGTAAATTAGAAACACCTGTTGGCTCATATGTGTAATCAGTATTTTGTACAATCATATCAGCTACGTTAGGGTCAACTAACTTTGGCTTACCTTCTAGATATATTGCTATAGGTTTTTTAGTATCAGTAGCATTACCACCTGTTTCTGTTGGGTCATCAAACTCATTTACATATGCAAGCTCTTTAGTTACTCTATCTTGAAACCAGTCAGGTGCTTCTTTGTTTCTAAAGTCTTTGTAGCTATCTAACTGACTAGGACGTATTGCATCAAAGTTATCTGCTGCAATTATATCCATTGTATCTCTCAAAGCCCAAGGTCTATTGAAATATACTAATGTCATATAGTCTTTTTTCGGTTGACTTTTAATGTCTAAATTTTTATTCTTTAACATTTGCTCAACGTAACCTTCTGCTTCGTTTAAATCTTCTTCTAATATCTCTAATGCTTTTTCTGCAGTTATCTTATCTCCGTCTTTAAATCTAAATGAGCCTGCTGCATTAGTATGACCATATCCTATAGTCAATACATTATTGACATCACGATATGCTTCTAGCTCTAAACCTTCTAAATCTTTCATATGTTTTATTAAGTCTTTTGTAAGTTCCATATTTATCTTTTACTAAATGCTGCTATTACAGAAGCTATACCATTACGATAAGCATTTTCTTCTTGACCTGCATCTATTAAATCTCCATACTTTGACTTGACATAATTTTGTAATTCATAATTAAATGCTGAACTTATTCCCTCTTCTGTCATTGGAGCGTCTATCTCATATGTCTTTTCAGGTAAACCAAACTTCTTTCTTCTCAAAGCATCTTCTTGTGCCATACGTGTTTGATTTCTATAATTACGTTTTCCTTGTTCGTAACTTTCTGTTAACTCTCTTATCTTTCCTGAAGCCCATTCCTGTACACCATAATACAAAGTATCATTAGGCGTTACACCAGTTATGCTCGTTACAGCAGTATCTATCTGTTGTTTTAGGTTATCAGGACTAGGCATCACTAGAATACTTGGACCTTGATTCATAGTATCTACATCTGAAAAGCCAATGTCATCTAATCCATCTAGGTAAAAGTCTCTTATAAAACCTAAGAAAGCTGTGTTGTTTCCACCTGAAGCTAGTGCTATTTCTTGTAAATCATTAGAGTCTATTCCAAACTGTGCTTTAGGATTCATATAACTAAAAGATGCTTTAACTGCTTCTTTAGTTGCTGTATCATATTCTCCTGATGTAAATGTACCTGGGTCTAAAAATCCTGACTGCACTAAAGCTAACTGATAATCTATAACTCTATCAGAAGGTATGTTTTGTAGAAATGTTTCTTCTAATCCTATGTTATATAGAGGTACTAAGTTCTCATTACCTGAAGAAGCTCGTAAGTCTTCTACTGCATTTGCTGAGTCTATACCGTAGTAACCAACTTCATTACCGAAAAAGAATGCTTGTTCATAAGCATACTCTGCATTATTTATTTGCCTACTTAAATCTTCTGCTGAATCTATTGATGCAAGGTTTTGTAATAACTTATCAGTATTACCTGTAGATTGATATTCTCCAAAGGCTTCTGTTCTTAGCTGTTCTATAGTTTTAGGTTTAATTTCCCCTTGTACTCTACGCCTAGATGTTTCTCCTACTTGTTGAACTATGTTATTTGTATAAGCAATAATAGATTCTTCTGCTGCAGATACTGGTGTTTCTGCTGATGTTTCTCTTGTAGAATCTATAGAATCTAAATCTATAGTTACTGGTTCTCCCTCAAGACCAGTAACAAAGGCTTCTGTAATTGCTTGTCTCCTTTGTAAATCTTCTGACTGTGGATAAAGAACACTTAGAAGTTTTTGCATAGAAGAAGTGTTTGCACCACTCTCTAATATTTTTAAAATATCTTCTAAGACATTAGCTGGCAAATCTGGTAAAGCACGAACAAATGTCATTTGAAGGTCATCATATTCAAGTGACTTTGAAGATATAGAATCCCAAATACTTCTAAAAGTTTTTCCTAATTGTAAATATTTTTGTACTTCTTTATCCATTAATATCCCTCGCCTGATGTAAATACATCACTAAATTCTTCTTCTACTTCATATCTTAGTATGTCATCATAGACATAGTAAAAGTCTGGATACTCTGAGAACAACTGTTGTGCTAGTTGTCTAAGACTATTCCTAAAATAAGAATACTCATCTCTTCTTAAAGTTGCACGTATTCCGTCTTTTTGTTTAATTATAGATAGAATCTTATTTCGCTCTTCTAAGTATACAGATAAACCTTGCATGGTTGGTAAATCTTTTAACAAAGTAGTTTCACCATTAGGTAGGTTTATAGTTTGATTGCCTTCATTTTCAATCATGTATTCTAATTGACGTAACTTAGCATCTGAATCTATGCTCTTTGCAGCAGTAGATACTGTTCCATAACCTGGATATTCAACTCTTAGTGCGTTTCTAAGTTCAGTAAGTATCTGATACTTTCTCTCTCCACTAAGGTTATTGTGTATACCTGAATCAAATAATAATCTTCTTTGATATTCATAAGCTAATCTACCTTGTGATTGTCTGACTGCAGTAATATATTCATCTTCTGATAAATCAACTCTATCTCTTTCTGCAAAAGAATCTGCCCAAGCAACAAAGTTAAACTCATCTAATGGGTTGTCTGGGAATAAGAAGTAACCTACATCTGGATATGTGTCCATAAACTCTTCATTGTCTTGATAGAATCTAGTTCCTTCATCTGTATAGCTTCTCTTCTTTATTTCTTTAGACTTAGAAACTAACAATGCAGTAGGGTCTAAACCAAATTGATTAACAAACTCAGTAGTAGCTTTAATCTGGTCTCCTCTGTATTTAGCTAATATTCTGTAGTAAGCATCTGACAATACTGATATTCCATAGAAATGATGTTTAGGGTCTTCATCTTTTGTTTTAGCAGGGTCTATGTGTATAGCTCCACCTGGTGCAACTTCTACTTCATAACGGAGTACAGCACCTGTTGGAGCTGCAAACTGTATGAGTGACCTAATCAACGTTAAAGTAGTAGCTGTGCTTTCAGCTTTCTCCATAGCTATCTTTGCTTTAGCTGGTGTACTGTCATCATATAATCCTGTAGTAACAAACATTTTAATTACATCTTTGTAAGTATTGGCGTATGTTCTATTAAGTTCTGTATTGTTAGAACCTATAGACAATGCTTTCTTTAGCCATGAAGGTACTAAAGCATCTGCAAATGTATAAGGATTTAAAGGACTATCTTCTTCTCTACCATAAGGAAAGAATACTTTATCTATCAAATCAGTCTTAGGTAATAACTTACCTGCAGGTATTCCTACCAATGGTCCTAGACCTGGTGCAGGGTTTCCAGCAATCATGTTCAATGAAGATACATAACCTTTAAGATTTACTTTTGCATCTGGTGCTTCTATCACTTCTCCTGTGACTGGATTAGTAACAGTTCTAGAGTCTTTGTTTCCATCAAACATGTAATTTGATAGCATCTCAGAACCAGGAAAGAAGAACATCTCTTCTCCTGTCATATCATCTGTATGAAAGAATCCTTCGTCATCATCATCTAAACTTAGTTTTCTACCACCTTCTATACCTCGTGACATTTTACGTGTCATAAGGAATTTCTTTTTGTTTAATAATCTTGACCAAGTTCCTAGTATCTCTATGTAAACTTCTGCGAATGGGAAAGCTAGTCTTAGCATGTCAGATACAACATGTCTTTTGTTTAAGTCATACAATAACCCTTTAGTCTCTGTCATTGCATAGGCTTTTGCTACATTGTCTAATTCATCTAAGCTATCAAAGTTAAGTAACTTACCCTCATCAGCAGTAACCTTACCTGTTTTCTCTAGCTTATTCATAAAGGATTTATCTAACTTAGAACGTTGTGCTTGTTTCTTAATTTGTTTTCTTAATCCATCATCAAAATAAGCTATGTTCTCTTCTATGAATCTCCAGTAAAACTGTCTAAAAGCAGGAGAACGTGACAATCTATTTGTAGGAGCTGACATAACTATAGAAAATAATCTTTCTATGGCAGCGTCATAAGAGTTAATTCTTTCTCCATCTAAATCGTATACAGACTTCTTCATAGTGTGATGAGGTTTATATATTTGTTGTTTATTATCTAATCTACCTAAGTATGCTTGGTATTTCTTTTTATCTCCTATAGTTCCATTTCTACCAAAAGTAATTTGTTCATCACCTATTTGTAGATATACAGGTCTACCACCTTGCTGTGTAACTCTATCTAGTTCTGCACCTTTAGCAATATGTTCTAGTAACTCACTATTACCAGTTTCTGTAAGCTCAAACTCTATTCGTGATTGTGCAGACTTTCTTGTTCTAGTCTGACCAATAACATCATCAAATAATCTTTTAGTACCATCAGGTAATATCTCATATACTTTGTAAGCACCACCAGTCTTATAATGAACTCTTGCATATACAGAATCTATGTAATCATCTGCCCACTGTCTATCGTTTAGTATCTTAATCTTTTGATACTTACCAGCTTCATCAGACCCATACGCTAAAGCATTTCTCCAATCTGATAAGTCACCTTCCCAAAATCTATCTTTAACATCTTGTAACCCAGCTCTAAATGCAGGGTCATCTATACCACCTTTTATAGCTGCTAATTGCTGTGCTATTGGGTCATCAACCATTTGATATATTTCAGATACAGCAGAACCAGTAAAGCCATCTTCACCATACTTAACTTGTTTCATAGCCCAAGTTCTCTTTAGTTTATCTGTATCTAAGATACCTCCATGAGATTTAG